>JGI24021J15306_10007140_pt1 | contig 13560 bp, 6 predicted proteins | sample Ectturendosymbi1_FD_15306 | JGI IMG/M metagenome (IMG submission 15306) | reverse complement strand
TTTTCACCTTTCAATAAATGTAATCATCATTGTGGTATCATTTAAAATCCTGGATTTGTGCCCAATCGCTTTGTTTCAACAATTGTGAAATACCCTGTATGTTTTGCTGCGTAGATACAATTTTGTTGCGAAAGTGATTAACAATGGACGTATGGAAGTAAAAAGAAATCGCTTTGGAAATAACGGATGTCACGTGTCCCAGGAAGACGTAATCAAATTATGGGTACCATTATACCCCAGTTTTCCTTACTCGTATAGCATTTTAAGGTTTACTGAGCATGCACAAGGGATTCTTTTTGTTAAGGTACATCACCTTTCGCAGACTCATTGCGCATGGCCATCCCAAAATTTTCTAGCATATCTTGTTGTCTTGTTGTTAAGAGCTTTGAGAGACGGGGTCCCTAACCAAATACTGTTGTACTGTTGCTCGCTTAAAGTCAAAATCTTCGCCCCCAAAATTTTTGCGCTGGCTACGCCATTGTCTGGGAGCAGCGGCTAAATAACCTAAAGATTTTTCGATCTCCCAATTGCAAGCTTGGGAACGCTTTACCTGCAGCTAGGTGCAGATAGCATTTGTTTTTATTGTTTTGCACCCAGGTGTTTGCAGTAAAACTACAACACTACATACGTTAATCATTTACATAAATTATCAATCTATTCCAAATTACTCGATCTTACGTAAAGACAGGTCCCCGCAATTAAGAAAGGGGTGACTAATTTTTTCTGCATAAAAACGCTGTATAGCTTCCTCGCAAATAACTATTTCATCTTCAATCATCATCGAAGTCATGGGTGTTAAATTGCTGTAAGACTTACGTATTTTTAATGTGTACAATCCACCAAAGAGTGACTTTGATACAACTGTTTTCAACCGAATGGCAATACATGCGATGTTCTCATTTATAGAAACCTCAACAGACAACAAGGAATGTGGTTAGCTCACTCACTGTGGTTTATGGCTTCACAAGGACGAAAAATGCCACCGCAGATTGCAGAAGTAGCGCCATAACATCCTACACGAAGTTCGAACAGCGGCGTGCAGAGGGGCAAATGTAATGGACATCCAAGTTACAGGGAAATCCAACGAGTCAAATTACGAATAAATTGCTGTAACTACTATGATTTTTTCCATTTAAAGGCAACCAACACATGCTGCTTGGATTTAATTTTTCTAAACTTGTCTTTTTCGTCAAAACTAGTTTTTAGGTATTCAAAAGCCAGCTGGCAATTAAAACATTGTTCAATACCCTAGGGACCTATATACTCTAGGTGTGCTGCGCACACCCAATTTAACTGATAGTGACGTGACGTTTTCCAGACCGTGCGATCAAGAGAAAATCACCAAAAAGGATTGAAAGATAATTACGGACGTTCAACTGATTTTACGAGCCTATTTTCAAAACTGTCCTATTTAAATTTGCTTGATTTAGCTGACTTTTTGATGCATATTTAGCTTTCCATTTTGTGATGTGGCAACCCTGGATGTGCGCTGATACAGCTGCACACCTGTGCTTGCAACATGTGCATCGTTTTGAGTTTCATCATTAACTGGCAGTTCAGGCGGATTGATCATAACGGCTCACACAAGCCCGTATCTGTTCCCCCGGTAATTATGCATATAACAACCACATAATAAAAAACTAGTTCCTTACGTACTTATGCGTATTCTCAATTCTTGTGTAATTTAGCAAGTTTCAAACTGTCATCCCTGGGAGTCCGCCATACCAGTCGCATACCTTCTCTGTTCAACTGCTATTCGAAGAGACATTCGCACAGCCTGATGCTTTTGCAGTTATGAACTGTGCTGACGTAGCACTGAGTGTGTTCTACTGCGCTATTTTAACGCTGGACTTTTTTGCAGTTATGAACTGCTCTGTTTTAACGTTGAGTGTTGTATTTTGCTGCAGTCTCCTAACTTTGAGCGCTAATAATTTACATTTTTTACAGTGACACACCCACAACAAGTGGATAGTGCTTGTAGCATGGTATGCATTGTTTATCAACAAACTTCACCAAAACGTTGCTTCGCAAATGTGATCATGTACTTCACCAGGGTTGGGCTCAGTGTCCTACTCTGGAGATGTAGTATTGTATGAAGTGTTACGGATTAGCGAACAATTGTGTTAAGAAAGTATCTGTGACTCTGTGATTCTGCTTCCAACGCCGTTGTGAAACGCTCTGTTGCAGGGACCGAGTTTAAGGGGGGACGAGGGGACATAATATCTTTTGTCCCCCCCAACACTTTGTGATAAAAAGTAATGTAGTTGTGCAAATTTCATGGTTACATTACTGTTTGAAACGTTTCCTCGCATAAAACCATAAAACCAGGGAATAAATGAGAAAAATGAACTTTATCACTGGATTATCTGTAGACACGATGTACAGATTTTCTATGTAAACTGAATTGTCATGATTGTTGAAAATTATGTTGGTTAATTTGAATTACCGAATCGGTTTGACATGAACTTCGCTCAATCTCGAATTCCTGCGCTGGTCTGTAGCCCGCAGTCAGAATACGGTTGCCACCAGGCGCGTATCCAGTGGGGGGCAACGGGGTAATGCCACCCCCAATTCCAAAGTTTTCAGATTAATAAAATATTTAAAGTATGAGCCAAAGAAATATTTCAATGCAAATCAACGAAACTGCCTCAAGGAATCAATCCTACTTCAGCTGTTAGTCGAATACAAACTTGTAACTTACCTTTTGAAATTTATAGACAGCAAGTAAAAACAAATGGAGGAACTCTTTTCGCAGCTATTTTTGGCGCACCAGCTCGCTGTATCCCACCTAATGGTTATGTAAGCTTCATTTCAAGACCATCGCAAATTCCTTTCTGACAACCGTGGTTGTTACAAACATATCCTTGTTTCCAGTGTCAGCGTAGCCTTAAATCAATATCGTAGATTTTTGTTGTTGCACAGTTTCAAAACTACATGCGTGAATATGGCGGTGAGATAAAATTTATGTCTTGAAGCTTAAATTGTGGCTAAGAAGCGATTCAGATTCAAAGTCTTCTTCCTTGCACCATAGCCCTTGTTTAGCACAGTGGTTCTCAAACTTTTATGAGCCGTGGACCCCTTTTAAGTTTAACCGGAGAAAACTTAATTTATAGTGACACTCGGGTCATGCAATATCACGCCAAAGCTACCTAGTGAAAGCCTCTGCTCGTGGCCCCCAGAGAACCGCTCCAGCCCCAAAAGGGGGCCGAGGGCCCCGTTTGAGAAACCCTGGTTTAGCAACAATAGCATTCATTCTAGATATTTATTTGTGATGACATGTATTGTGACGGTTCAATCACAAGTATGTGGAGCCTTAAAGTTTTCATCAAGGATTTCACTTTACCTTGCCGGCGAGTAAAAAATCAGTCTTTTCAAGATATTAGACTCCGACCTGCTGTTCGTAAGCCCAGTGTTTCAACTTTCATCTGATGTTAATTGCCACCCTATCCTACAGTAAATTATTTCAAATCATTTAACTGCAACGAGAAGAGTCAGCAGCCAAATCTAACGTAAGTAGCAAGATGCTGTTTAATTTGCAAGTGCTAAGGGAATTGACACTGCCAATATTTACTGATACGGAGATAACTTGCACAGGGGTGGACATTAACATTTAGGGGCAAGCTCTAAGCAAGGGGCCCCAAAACATCGCTATTGCGAAAGGTAGATGTGGGATTACGTGGATAAAAGAGTTAAATTTGGGTACGCGACTTTTCGGTTTGGGCCGTTTCGGTATGGGGACATTTCGGTCAGACAATCAAATCTTGCAGAAATCCCATATGTTCACATTTTAATGCAAACATACTTAAATCAACCAGAACTTTTATTTAAAAAAACTACAAACATGATCCAAGATCCGGCAGTTAATCAGCATCAACATACGATTTTCATTATCATCAGCAAGCAAATTAAATCATTATCGACATTATGCAATTAAATACAAATTCTTCAAAGTCATAATTACAATTCAGATTTAATGGAAATCATGACTCCTCAAAGGGAGCTGGTATAACACCAGCTAGCGTGACATTTCGTCTGCCTATTCCTATATAATCATTTAAATAAACGAATGTACTAAGTTGTTTATGTATAGAAATATCGTGACCGAAATGTCCCCAAACCGAAACGGTCAGACCGAAATGTCCCGTGACCGAAACGGCCCAGACCCAAAGGGCTCATACCGAAACAGCCATACCGAATCGGCCAGACTGAAAAGTCCTGTTCCGGTTAAATTTGCTTCACATTTCAATTTATGAGCTAAATTCAAGAATATAAGATACATACGAAAGGAACAAAAATTTGTAGTTTTGCAGCTACGCGATTGAAAGCTGCCTCCTATGGCACATTTCCCCATAATTTTAGCTTTATTTTGAAAAACATATGACTTGCTTCAGAGCTTCTTGAAAAGTGGCTCTAGAGTGGTACATAACTTTTTCAACTAAACAATGGTGCAAAACCCTTAAGAGGGCACGGTATCTCTGAAAAAGAGGGACCCGAGACGACTGCCTCCTTATCCTTCCCTAATATCCATCCTTGAGCTTGCAACCTGTCTTGTTGGCAAAGCGCATGTGACTGAAATAAAACTAAATTTGATTTTTTCCCCAATAGGGCTTCAAATTCCTAAGATAAGTTATTGTATTTTCAAGAAGCCCGCGATTTGTACAAATTTAATTACGTGCAATGCTAAGTTATCTCTGCATGCAGCTGGGCGTGGTCAATAAGTTTTGTAATACTGGTTTTCCTATTGTGTTTGCAGTTTAATTCCATCTTATATTTCAATGAAGTCAGTTAAATTTAGCAAAGTCTAATCAAACACTTTAAACGAAGTAAGTTCAAAATAGCTACAGAGGTTTTACGGAATAAATTGAACATAGCCAAAAGATCTTGTGGATTATATAAAAAAAAAAACATTTTTCAAACGCGTTGAAAGGCTCTAGCATTTACGGTTATCAAGTACATACGTGAATTAATCGCTCAAAAATTAGATGACAACGAGATCCACTTCTTATATGCGCGAAAGTTTTGTGGAAGACCTACTTCGGAAGTCAGTGCCTCAGAGCAAAGTCGCTGCTCGGCTTCGGCTGAACGTGCTGTGTTGGTGTACACTAGAAGCGCGTAAATACAGTATAACAAGCGCAATCGTAATGGCGGCCGTGATGACTTCTTGCTCAAGTGCAATATTGGTCATTAAGGAGTTTACTAAGGCTTTTACAAGAAACCGGTTTATGAGCAAATGGTGGCATTGATCCAAAGTAGAAGCTTGGAACTTCACTATCAAAACCTTCAAAATTTGTCAATTCAATGGAAATAGACCTTTTGTTTGTCGGCTTAAATCGGAACACAATTGTTCAGGAGAAAGCGCCAGAAACATGAAAATTCTATGGATGATGCTTTGAAAACAAGGAGCATTAAAAATATTTAAATGTTGAAACTCGGTTGTTGTTTTCGCCTGACCTAATAAAATTTCTGGCTACGCGCCTGGGTGCACTGCTAGTATATTTGATCTATGTGGTGATTATTAGTAGCAGTAGCCTACATTTTAATGTATCGGAACTGACCAAATTTGAATTGATTATCACAAGTTTTGAGCATAAGTGTGTCTATTTAAGCTCTCAGAATTAATGTGTTTTCATATTGAATACAGTACTAAGTGCTAGATGCAGCACCATTGTATACACTACTAGTTGCTATACCACCACGATGAGCGTAGCCAGGGGGCCATGGTCACCAAAATTTATCAAATCCATAATGTGCCCCCATTTTGGTACTTTTACAAAAAGGTCTTACTACGGTTGAGTGAACATGGTGACGTCATCGAAGCGCAAACAATAAGGTTTGTCTCCACCAAAGTTTTTTGGCAAACTCGGTCCCTGCTTTGTTGTTTCTGTTTTTATCAATCTGCGTTGTGCAGATAGTGTGTGCTTGTAGTCTATCGACTCCGTGTCTGTTTCAAAACACTGAAATGAAAAGTAAATAAATAAATAAAAATTTAACAGTTGTTCACTTATTCAAGCGTATTTTTAACTTAAGCCCCGCGCTGCTTGTATGGTACAGGCTCCGTGCCACCTTGATCCGGCACTGCATACGATGTGATGAACATTGATAAAAATGTTTGAAGTCACGGTGGATACAAATTAATGTTTTAACATTGAAATTAATGTTTTAAATTTGTAAGCTTGGTGAGAAATTTAAGATTAGATTGGTTAGAGCAGATTTCCCAGATGAAATTTTTAACCAGCTGATGCGCAACCTTATGCTTCTGTTTATCATTTTTTTTTCTATGTTCGTAGCATTTCCTGAATATCATCTTCTAGCCAGAGTCGGCACATGAAAAAATTTCATGGGCAAAGTCCGAAAAGAGAGGGTACTATGGCCTTTTAACAACCAATGACTCTGGGTCTCGCACTGCACATTTAAAGTGTGCCACGTGAAAAAGTTAACTTGGTCTTAGCCTTCCCCAAAAGAAACTGGATCTTCCCCTGTACCAGGATATCTTACGTTGTTCAGTCAGACTTCTTGTCCATGTGTGTTCGAACTTGGTGTCGGATATCATGGCGCTACTTTTGCAACCGGTAATGGTATTTTTTGTCTCCTTGAAGTCATGAACCTCAGTGAGCTTACCACACTCCCTGTTGGGTGGTTACGTCCTTACAAATGCGAACTTCGCACGTATTGCCATTCGCTTGAAAACAGTTGAATCAAAGTCACTTATTTGGTGGATTTTACAACTTAAAAATTCGCAAGTCTTTAATTTAACACTCATGATCTCAATGATGATGTAACTTTCCTATGGATAATGACAAACGTACAACCACTCGCTTTCCATTTTTCGTACTCGTTTAACTGATCGCAAAGCCAGAGATGCAAATTTTCCATTTCAGCGAAGCGGTGGTGATTTTTCTAAAATCACAGCACCGGCGAATTTACCTTACGAGCAGGTCTTGTGCCTTTGCAATAAGGCGTCCTTGTGCATTTTCACAGTAAATACAGTAAAATTGGTTTTGTGCCTCTTCACCAGTGACTGAACTACTTTTAATCTTTAAGTTGCGAGGCGCGCTTTACTACACCAATCGGCAAAAGCTAGAGCAATCCCAAAAAACTCTCTAGGTGACCATAACACATGGTTTTCGATGAAATAGTTAGACCAGCCCGTGTTGTCGTGGTAAGTGCGTCCGCTTCGGTGCTGGCAGGTAGAGTTCGGCCAGTTCTTACCAAGACCTTGTAAATTGGTACAACGCACCCAGAACACAAAATACAAACGGAGTTAAATGAAACCAGAAATTGTACAAACTCAGTCGTAGCTCTGCAGGACCATTGTAGTTATGAAGCGCCAACAAACCACCATATCAAAAAAATAAATAATTACTTGCTAAGAAGCTATATAACATTTTTATGCAAATACAAATTAGTCACCCGTTTCTTATTTGCGGGGACCTGCCTTTGCATAAAATCGTGTATTTTGGAACAGAATGATATTTTACTATACACAATTAATATTTTGTAATATTTTCACTGCAAAAACTCGGGTGCGAAATAACAACGAATGCTCCCTGCACATAACTGAAAACGTCCCAGGCTTGCAATTGGGAGACCGAAAAATCTTTAGGTTATCCAGCCGCTACTACCAGATAAAATATTTGGAGAAGAGGCAAATCATTGAGTGCGTAATTGAATGCCACTTAGTGCGATAGTTTGGAACCAGGTGTTTACAACTAGTTTCAAACAGTTTGCTTCAGCTACGTTTAATATACAATATCCCTGTACATCCAATCGAAAAAACGCAGCAATAGCATTTCAAGAAAAACTATCCCAAAGGCAGCAAGAAAGACAGGCTAATTTCCCATGCAGCGTAATAGCCATATTTGATCCACCAAAAAAGAACGCAAGATAACAAACAAGCAAAAGCAAACAAGGAAAGCAAGAAAACGAACCAACAAAAAGGACAAAGTCAACGAAGGCAAAAAACAGTGATTCAGAAGATGCTCTGGTGGAAAACAAAACAGCAACGCAGGTTTTTAAACACGTAGAAAGGCAACATTTTGTAATCCGGATCCAATTCCTCCCGTAGCACTGGCCCTTGGTAAGATATTTATTCTCTGCCGATAGTGTTGTGGAAGTTGGGTTTTCAGTACGGATGACATATGGCACGACCGCAAACTTTTATAAAAACTGTTTAAACAACCACAGGTTTCTGCAAGTGAGAATTGAAACAATTGAGCTCTGTGTCGTATCGCACTATTCGAAGAGTCGTTTTCCCAATCATGTGGTCAAAGTTGTGTAGAATTGGTATCATCGCAAAGTGAGAGAAATCGCGTGGAATCATCACAATCTTCCAAAAATGCTTGTGCGTTTTCCGGACAGTCATTTCCTGAAAACTCAATGCAGATGCACGATAAGCCGAGTCTTTACAAAATCTAGCACGGTGGTTCTCAAATGGGGTTCACAAAACGTGTACCCCTTGGGGTACATAAAAGTGTTCCAAAAGGTAAGTGCTTTCATAATGAAATTTTAACCATAAAGTAGAACACTTACTTGTAGATTTTTCATTGTGCTCATGATTACAGTCAAGTGATACTTGATCGACAAAATATTGCCCAAAGGGTACATCACGAAACAAGATTGAGAACCAATGGTCTAACGTACACCCACCTGACAAAACCTTGCATTACTTGTACTTTTGTGAAACTGTCTTACTTGCATTATTATGACATGCCAAGCACTCTTTTCCAACATAAGCGAACAGCAATACAACAGGCTAGGCACGTCAAGCATCTCTTTAGTAATCAAGAGCTTTACTACATATCTTGGTAAATCCATTTGACGAATAAGCGGAACACATTAGGATAAATCCATTGAAATTGATTCAACTTCCACAACGATATGATCACGTTTTATTGTTCAGCAACATCGTCATACCAGAATACTCGAAATTTTCATGTTTGCCAGTAGCTCACCAACAATGCAAAAATAAAAGTGTTGGCCGCGTTTCACTGACAACCGAAGCGTGATTTGCAAGTAAAACATAATTTATTTCAAATTTAAACTTATCTTGGGTTATGTTTCAAGTCTGATGGAAGATAAGCACATATTTGCTGAACAAAAGTTTCAGGCGAAAAGAAAATAGAAAAACAACATTGCGAATTTGTCTCTGCTTAAAAATTTTATTTTATATTTAGCATTTAACATGACTTGAATGATAAAATTACGAAAGATAAATTAAAGTTTTGTTATGCTCGCTTTGTACAGCTTTCGGGATATCACGATCTATCGCGACACTCCCCGCTTTGCGCGTGGGCAATGTGAATACTTGTGTGACGAATCATGCAATGGTAATTAAACAAAGGCATCAACGTGCATGAAACATTTCTTTGCTACCATCCATTAACACGAGCGGGAGGCCAAAGAGTCCCAAAAACGTTGTTTCGAAAATTTCGGAGTGATGTGGCAGGAATTGAACCGAGTTGGAGACACGGGTGCTGCTCAAACAGTGGCGTTGCCAGCCCAAAAATTTGGGAGGGGTGAAAAAACTTTTGGGGGGCCAAATGCTTGATTTTAGGCGAATAACACTATTTTCTTTGGTAAACGCCTCTCAAAGCACAAAATGACAATATTTTCTAAAAATTTGGGAGGCATGGCCCCTCTAGCCCCCCTGGCTACGCCTTTGTGCTCAAACCACCCAACCACCCTTCAGGTTAAATGATCTTGGTAGAACTTTTATTGCAAGAGATGTGGTTCGCAGATAAATCATCCGAGGACTGCCAACAAAGCTTTTTTTGCTGCTGGTGATGGTTCGATGTTCTGAGTTATCACAAAGATATATGACCCCGCTATGTTTAAGAGGATATGCTAACCCCAACGTGGGCCCACGTTGGGCCTCTTCGTTTTGAACGAAAGCGACCCCGATGCCCCCTTCGATGTTGATGACTCCGAGGGAAATGACGGTGTTGAGGATTGCGTGGGGGTTGGGTAAAAAAAAACCAACCTTTACTATAGTGCCACTTTGGCGTATCTTCTAAACGAGCCCCACTATCTCTTGGTCCTCTCTCCATAACTTGTTCACGTTGACCTCGTTCCAATGGCTCATTAGCGTAGAAGCGAAAATCTAAATCTTCTTCATCGCTTGTTTCATCTTCTGAGAATCCAAACATAAAGTTATCCATGTTAGGAAAGTAACATGCACCTTGGTTAGATGACATCCCCGGGTCGGCTGGCTGAGGGTCATTGCTGGCTTTTGGTTGACCTGAAAAAGTTAAAAGTTTTTAAACAGCATTTACGTCACACTGAGTAACGATGAGCTTCTAAAAACAAAAATCTAAGTCCCATTCACACAAAAATTTAGTTGAAACGCATTGTCAGGCCTTTATATAACAAGACTTGCAGAAAGTTAGTGAACTGAGAAGAAATCAGTGATTGTGCAGCAATTCGGAAGTTTCCTGCCCCATGCTGCCATCAGCCGATAAACATAAATAAAACAAATGAAAAGATTGAAAACAACCAACAGGATGAAAAATGTTCAATTTTGTCATCAGTTTATAAAAAGATAATTCTTCCTAAAAATGGCAAACGTAAAACCGATATACTTGAAAATTGCTGATGTTTGTCACAAACCTAATTGTTTGACAACCATGAACTCTGTAATTTAATTAAGTTTATGCAAAAAACTTTTGATCTGCTATCGCACGCTTGCTTAAAGTTGACAAACATCAAAAGATTAATTGATGCTTCAGAGACCCAAGATAGACTAACTTACTACTTTTTGGCATACTTTTGCTCCGCTCAGTACAAGGCCCGTTCTAGGTGGTTGGGCCCCCAAGCCTAGAACTTGGGACCCCAATATGCAATATATTGCATTTAACACGTAGTATTCATATGAATGAAAACGTCAAATTATTTCAACAAATGTTTATAAAAGCATGTTTCTGCAGCATCAACACAACATATAAAGCAGACAGACTTCAGCATTTTCTATATTTCAAGCTAGGAAAACGACTTTTTCCAAGTTTTCAAAGATGCAAATGTTTTTGTCAACTTAGTCATATCTACTATTTTGCAATTTCACTTTCAATAGATATCATTGCCAGATTTGTTAGTCTTTCATCAGTCATAGTTGATCTGTGAAACCTTTTGATTAACTTCAACTAGCTTAAGTTCCATTCAACTGTAGTGCGGACAGCAGTGATCGACAAGATTCGTTATGATGGCCCCAAACTCCGTTACAGTCGTAATTAAAGGTACGTGCTTATTTTTCAAAGCCCAATTTCCAACTTATGTTGTATGCAGTTATCTGTAACATAACAGTGCTATGTCAATGTCATTATCCCTATAATGACAACAAGATGCCTTGTTAATGTCAAACAATCCATGTTCTATAGTTGTTGCAGTAGCCTATGCTTTATCCCACGCAACCGCGGCAGCACTTTAGCTCATACATACCACACAGTCCACAACAGTAACTGTTGCGCGGCCTATTCAAAAGTTCTGAACGGCCTACAATTGGGCCGCGGCCCACAGTTGGCAAAATGGCATACAGTATTATTGGTTAAGTAACTGGATTTCATTGGTGTAAAGTGTTGAGTTTTCATTGGATAACTTTGATGCAAGATACACCGGATATTACAGGTGCAGGCTACGAATATAGTTTTACAGGATTGTATACCTTGGAAACCGGCTATTCTGTTCTTCTACAGTGAAACGATACAAAACTGGTCAACAGTGGCGTAACTGACGGGGGTGGAAGGGTGTGAACCTCCTCCCTTTCCAAGCTAAATGTAAAAACGGGGCCCCCATTTAGCTCATGAATTGGTATTCAGTATTCTTTTGATTTCAGAAGGTTGTTGTCTTTTTTGCAGTTTGTGAAAGTTCTTTGGACTGTTGTCTGGTGATTTCGGGTTTTAATATAGATATCTACATCCGGACACACTTTCATTTCTCAACTTTTCTCTGAGTGTTGGCAAGTGGGTCCCATACGGTGGCCAATGGGCCTCCTTCAGCAACGTTCCCCACCCTGGCTGAAACCTTTAGTTACGCCACTGGTCTACAATTTACTTTCCTGAATAATTTCTTACTAGACTATACTAAAAATGCTTACAATTAACGTGGATTCAGCAACGTTACCTACACAATTGCAGGCTTTTCAAGGTAAATGCTGACAACGGAGTTATTCACAAACCATTTCGCAATGGTTGGCTTAGATAACAGAAACCTACGGGTCGTAATAGGAAGATCGATTTCTTTGACGTATTAGATAAATATGAATGTTGAAAGGGGAAATGTGTGAAATCCGTTCTTGGCGAGTTCAGTTCTGGTGTGTCTATATAGTGTGACAAAGGTCCTCAGTCAGAGTTGGGGTCGCCCTTCTTACCAAGCCACTCCCCGCCAGGAGGCACGGATGACCCTTCCTCCAACTCTGGCTCAATAAGCGATCCAAACTTGCCGTTCAGCGATCAGTCGAAAAATGGGGTCGCCAAACTGCATGTAGTAGTCACGCACGCCAACGCAACTGCTACGGTAGATAATAAAATGGATGCCGATTTTGCGCATTTGACCTAAGGTAACCTCACGCGATGAAAACGCTGGAAACACTGCTCGTTTCTGCGACAAGGTAGGGTCGGAGGGAAGTTTGTGCTGCACTCGTGTGATTCCGTTATAAACTTAAAGTTTTAAACCTGAAACCTAACGCCTAAACCTAACCCCTCAACCTAACTCCTAAATCTACCCCCTAAACCTAACCGCTAAACCTAAAGCCCAAACGTAAAGCAAAACGGAAAATATGAAGAGAAAAGTGTGGATACTTGTGCAACAACTACTACTACCAAAACGAAAGTCGTAAAGCTGAAAGCCGAACCGAAAAGCATTAGCACACGAGCCCTCAAACATATGTGTTAGGTTACGAGGTTGCTGCCGCCTGACTGATAAATTCAGCGTTTTATCCGAGCCGCGTCATGCCAGGCGGATCCGTAGTTACTACCTTGACGCAGAAACGAGCAGTGCCAGGACCGCGTAAAAAGAATTTATAGACATACGCCAGACTCTCGCACAAACGTTTCTACAAGCTTTGCAGCAGCTGTTCTAAGGAGGATTTCCGGGATATGAAAAGAAATACCGAGTTGATTGAGTGCAAGTTTCAGACGATTTCTCGCCGTCAAATATTTTGGACAGACTTCGATCGTGTGTTCCACCGTTTCAGGTATTTCACACTGGTCACAGAGCCCGTCAGGGTGAAGGCCAATGCGTGACAGATGATGGTTCAATGTGCAGTGACCAGTGCACAAACGGAAAATAATAGGAGAAAGGGACGGTATCGGTAGAGAAGACCGTAGCAGGGCAGGAAAGATAGCTTTCTAAGCATTACCTCGTGTGTCGGTCTGGTATTGAATGTCTCACTCTTGGAAACAGTGCTGGTATAAAGCAGAGAATATCAGAAAAGTTTAGTCGAAAAGGTACATGTTTGTAGTGAACACCTTGGTGTGGGGAGAGTGAAGTTTCGGCAGTGGATAGTTTCGCCAGTTTATCAGCCATTTCGTTTCCTGGGATATTTTGGTAGCCAGGAACCCAAAGGAAACG
>JGI24021J15306_10007139_pt1 | contig 13561 bp, 8 predicted proteins | sample Ectturendosymbi1_FD_15306 | JGI IMG/M metagenome (IMG submission 15306) | reverse complement strand
GAATGAAAGCAGAAAGCAGGCAGATTCCTCAGAAGCTTGCCGCAGGGCTAAAGTTTGTTTACTACCTTAAACAGTGTGACAATGTTTGAGTTACGTCTGATTCACCGAGGTTTCAACCACAAAAACTTTTTGCCATGGAACATACTTGTTTCGTGGTTTTGAATGTGTTTCGTCACTGGAGGGAGATCTGCTTCTTCGTACTTTGTTTTCGAAATGCAACGATGCGTGTGGAGATGATGAGAGACTTGGTAAACTTTTTCTTCGGTGGTTTTTATCTTCGAGATTGGTTGAGGATTGTTGTCGTCTTTCGTTTCTTTGTTCCTGGCTAGTATATTCAAAAGTCTTTTTTACTACGGTGTATTTAACAAAAAACACAAATTTCTGCGCATGAGTANAATATGAAACTTTTATTTCACATCAGTCACGCTACCACTTGCAAAGTTCAGTAGTTTAAAATGTTCAATGTCATAGTAGCACGATCTTAGCTTAGCAAAATTTTCTTGGATATTTTGACAACCAGAAAAACGTTCAAATGATATTCAACCTTTTTAAAAACTCGTAAAGGTTTCGTCTTTAGTATAACACGTTCAGCAAGTGTAAACATTTCAACAAAGATTTGTTTTATATCGGATTGAATGACCTATCAAGACAGAATTTTATTTGACTAAGTTATTCTTTTCGTGATCTCGAACATTTCCAGCAGTGGTATGAAGACTTGTTTCTCCGTGTATTTTTTTTTACAAATTTATATGTTTCATGCGAAAATGACAAACCCTTTCCCCGTTTGATTTCCTTTAGCCTTGTCTTTTTCTGGTTTTGTGCTCTTGGATCTGAAACAAACTGTTTTGCAACATCAAGCGCACAGAACAAGGAAAACTGCTAAACACATTTCTTTCCAAAGCAGCTCCTTTGCAATTATTCCCAAATTGAAATTCAAACCTTTTGAACAATGCGAGAAAAACGAATATTGGCATGTGGCATCTACGTAAAAGAAAGGTTGGGCTCAGCGGTTCATGTTGTCACCACATGCGTATTGAAACAACGTGTAGATGAACTTTCATCTCGGCATTTAATAANACCAGAGTCGGATGTTTACAAGACTGTAACTGTGACACCCAAAGCGTCTTAGCATTTACGGCTAAATCTTTCCGACTGTCATAGTAATTGCTGATAAATGCCGGGTCGTTGGCNACGTGTGTAAAATGTTTTGTTCTTTTAATGCGTTTCAACACCAAGCTATTTGGACAAACAAAGCAAGGAAAATGTGGAAAGAATTTTGAAAGATCAAACTCAATTTTGCAAAAAAAAGAGTAAGCGGTTACAAGCAACGAACGATTAATTGACCAACTTTTTTATTTAACATCCCTCAATTCTGTTCGTCGGTCCCACGTATACTTTTTTTGAACCTCTCGATATGATTTCATATAAAGTTGGTTGAAGTGTTGTTCTTTCTGCAAAACTTTATTTAAAATTTTTTTTGTATAAATCATCAACCAGGTAAAAGTTATTATTGTGCTGATTTTGGAATACAACGTGATTCACGAAAATATTTGAATGGCTTGTAGGCAATCAGTTAAATTACTCACAACCAGGGACGTAGCGTCAAAAAAAGAGGTGTAGGAACGCCGTTCCCACGCGTTCCAACCCCACTACACCCCTGACTTAGGTTAAAGCCGAATCCTAATTTAAAATATCGCTCAGATGCCCTCGCATGCAAAAAGCTCCCTAAGGTCCCGCAATCCACCCCGGCAATCTGCAACCCGCTCCGCAACAGCCTGAAAACTCGAAGACCAATTCTCCTCTGAAACGAAGATAGCGGAGTTACTATAAATGCAAACAATGAAGTACGCAAATACCATTGTTGATGTCACAAACAGCAATTACACAACCATGCTATGGTGCTATATACGAGATAACTTGTGATTTATTCATTCATACTGCTCCCGGCGCTACACGTAGAAAATGAAATAGAAAATCAAAATCTTCAGGTGACGTTACTACTAGTGCAAAAAGGTGTGGGAACGCCGTTTAAACGCAATCCCACAGCACAACACCCTGCTTACACCAGCTTTAACACTAGTATAACTGTGCATACGCAGAAAATGAATCAGTAACGTGCGATAGACTCTGTTGAATTACACTGTCTTAATCTTCTTTTCACGGAAGGGGTTGATCACCTTGCAATGCGTTTTTTTCTTTGCCTTGAGTCAGAGGAAGAAGAGCTGTTTCTTGGTGACTTTTTTTCAAAACATGAAGATTTATGTGCGGGTGATGTGTGACTGGATGAACGTCTTCTTTGGCGTTTGCTTTCTTCGAATCTTTTTCGTGATGAATCTCGTTGTTTTTTTCCAGACTCCAAGCTCGTGTCCCTAAAAGAACATTATGCCCAGCCTGATTAAATGCCTAATCTGCTGACAGGCACAATCTCTGCATTATTTACAAAACTTGTAAAGACCAAGAGAATTATCAAGAATCTTTATACCATTATCTTTAGAAAGGGAATTATCATTTAAAAGAACATCCACAGCTTATATTCTGTTAATTTACATTGCAACACGGTGCAATGCGTGGTGTGTTTTATACACTGAAATGCACTGTTTTCGGGATCGATTTGTAATTTGTTTTGAGAACAACATAAAATCAAGTACACCTATCACGGACGTTTGATTGAAAAGAGAACTCTCACCTAGAGTTATTTCAGCCATGACCGTTTGCGACTTTGAGAATCATTGCTTAGCTCTATATTTTGGAATACACGCAGCATGAACCTGCCACCTAGCGGAAATATGTCTGATGGGTACAAATGCGAGCTGGTCACGGGTGAGTGAGGACATCCGCTCAACTGCATCATACTGGCGTGTCTACTATAAATGGTCCCAATCTTTATTCCCTCTCATACAAGTCTTGTAATACAAGTCTTATGGGTAGAATAAAATCACATGTTTCCATCAGCAACAATTCACTTCGCACCGATATTCTTCCCCTAAATTACGAACATTGCATTAACTAGGAGCTATTGTTAGACCAGTGTTCTCAACCACTCTTCTGAGAACCGCATGCGGCTCGCAAGCACCTTTTCCCTCAGCAGTCTTTCATCAACTCTTATATTTTGTGTAACAGACTTCGTTATGCAAGGAAACACAACGTCTCAATTGACTTGCTTTAAAATTGTTTCAGTGCGCCCCTCTAACAAAGACGTAAGTCTGGATTTGGCTCCCTTCAGCGAAAACGTTGAGAAGCACTGCGTTGGACAGTTTATTTTTTCCTCCCTGTATGCCAAAACGCTAGGATTGCAGCGGAAATTCTTGCTTGTACATTTCAGAATATCATGACGTAAACATTGGCATGCAAACAGGCTGTGATTAAGTAGTTCGTGTTGACCCAGAGCACGAGTTCAGTTGTTCCACCACAAGCAAGTGCTCGTCATGCGCTGAACGCGTGACGGAAGCTGGGAGCAATTGTAACACTTCCATTTATTCCGTTGCGTCCTATTATATCTTTCAGGGGTAATGGAGCAACGGGTCGGTTTTTTTAACTTGATTATGCATGAATCTTGCATGCACGTACAATACACAGAAGACGGATTTTATCTTTTATCTTCTCTGTCTGAATTGATGAGGACCTTCATTGCAAATCTATAATTTGTTGTTGGCTTTCTTGCGTAAACGACGCGTATCACAGAACTTTGTTAGGAACAGGTTAAACTAGCGTCGTTTAAATATGAAATTCAACAAAATATCTGTTACAAAATGTAGTTACAGAGACACCACAGAAAAACTATAAGGTTTGCCAGGTTCAGATGGACCAAATACGCCAAATCGCTACTAAAAATATGTCAGTAACTTCAGTATAGAGGGAACAGGCTGAAAATGATCTGTAGGTTAAACGTAATGCACACAGGTTTTGAAAATGCAAAACTGCGTTTCTTCTGCGAATAACACTAAAAAAAAGCTAAAAACATGCCCAACTCGAACAGCACTTTCTGATGCCAAACCATTTTAAAAGAAGGTCAAATTTCTGGAATTTCTATTAAAAATGCCAACCTGGCAATCCTGATTCAAACATGAGGTAACGGTAAAAAACGGTAACGGTAAAAAACGGTAACCAAACGATGTGACATGGCGAGGTTGTGAAACATTCTCCATATGTTTGCATGAGCGAACACGGACGTGCGCGATGGGTTCTGTTTAACCTGACCACGCCCAAAATATCCAAAAGAACAAGTTACCATTTTGGTATGCAATGACATTTCATTAAATTAATTTGCCAACTAAGGTTAACGTCAGGTAAATGATGTTGCGATCAAGCTTCTTGATTTTAACTTCATCGTTTTACTGAATTTTTTTTTATACCGACTTAAATTAAATAGTCACTTGCCAAATAACTCGAAACAGCGCTCAAGAATCCTTTCTATTTGAAAGATGTGTTTCCAGTCGCCAGAAAACATATTGAAAGACAATGCAGGGTGCATATCGGCACATGTGCAAACCAGGAATAACGTGACGCAACCGAAGATGAATACGTAATCGTTTTCGGTTTGATTTTTGCTTTTGTTTTTAACAAAGTTTTGGCAAAACTGCAATTTAACCTCAACATCTTATGTATGATACTTAATGACAACTTCAAGAATTATTCCACAGTTGAAACACAATTACCTTTTGGTTTTCGTAAACGTAGATGAATCTGGCGAATCACTGTTCGACCTAGAATATTTGCAAAGCAAAAAGTTAATTTGTCATTGGTATGTTGGTAGTTTAGTCAGCAATTTTTAGTCAGCAATTCCACAGTCGCACAAAAACAATCATCCACTCGTATGTTATTAAGCAGATTTATGAGCCAGTTCACTTCGGACTTAAAACACTTAAAATAGAAAGACACGATCTGCACAAGAAGCGCCATTTGATCTCTTGTATGATCANTGTTTTGTGTTCTCCGTGAAACCCTTAGTAACTAAGAAAGAACTGCAGCCGGTGAGTGACCAAAGAACACGTCACGCGCTGATCACGTGACACCAACTGCAGGACAGTTACAAAGAAAACAAACGTCAAAAGTTCAGGGCGAAGTTCTAATTTCTTTACAAGTTTTTCTTGTTTAAGTCATCAAACATGCTCGGTTGCCCTTATTTTGCTCGTTTTAAGGAAAGTATGATGGTTCACAAAACTATCTGAGGACCGTTGCAACACAACAACAACCGTTTGCGCCTAGGCGGTCAGTAGTTCACAAGGACTCATAAAACAATCAATGCCTCAAACAGCGCGATAATATTTGCTGAGTTAAGTCTCCTTCACCGAGGTTTCAACTAAAAAGTTTCTGCCATGGAACATACTTGTTTCGTGGTCTTGAATGTGTTTCGTCACTGGAGGGAGATCTGCTTCTTCCTACTTTGTTTTCGAAATGCAACGATTCATGTGGAGATGATGAGAGACTTGGTGAACTTTTTCTTCGGTGATTTTTTTCTTCGAGATCGGTTGAGGATTGTTGTCGTCTTTCATTTCTTTGTTCCTGGCTAGTATACCCAAAAGTGTTTTTTTACTACCATGGTGTGTTTTACAAAAAACACAAATTTCTACGAATAAGCAGAATACGAAAGCTTTGTTCTTGTTTACAACTTTTGTCAGTAACTTTTGATGCACTCAAGAATTTGTGAATTCATCATTGAAGTATAAATTGCCAAACATACACTTTTTCAATCGTATTATTAACACGGCAGAAACTTTTGTTCAAATCATATTAATTCCACCAATTTTAATAATCAAACATGTTTTAAACCAAGTTGATATACACAGATTAACATGAGACGTTTGAAACGATATGTTTTGGTCAATTCAACCACAGGAGCTTATTTTTCGGAACAAAACCGTTTAATGAATCTAGCAAAAGTTAGCATTTGACAGAAGATGAAAAAGATGCACCTTCTCGAATCATCAGGAGATGGAAGCGATTCGTCATCGCTCGATATTGTCAATGAAAAGCTTTCCCGCTGTCAAAAATGAAAAAAAAACAAACAGTTTTTTGCACTTGATGTCTTCCAAGTAATTGACAACTATAAAAAGCTGAGCAGAGCGCAGTTTTGTTACTTTTGTTAGTTTTATTTGAGCTGCATGACAAATGGTAGGTGTATATTTTCAAAACTCTTTGAAAGTGAGTCAGCTGACAGACTTGATAAGCGATTTTAAAAATCATTTTGAGTAAATGTATTTTTTTATGTTCTTAACTGCAAATACCAATCAAATAATGACTTTCAGAAATTTTCACAGTTAGTCACTAATCGAAAATATGCGTCTGTGTGAAAATTATGCGTCGAACCAACCAACTATAAAACGCATTAAATCAGTGATGGATAAATCATGGCCAGGGCCAATTGTGGTCTGCAAGGCGAAAGTGATGTCGCCAAAAAGCTTCCTTCATATGGCCCGCGAAGCCAGAACAATGACTCTTACATGGTCAAAAGCAACGAATGGCCCGTACTAACCATGTTTCAGAAAGAATGCGGAAACCCTCAGAAAACGAGTAAAAGGGCCTCCAAAGTCGAAATTGTATCTTTTGGTTTCCCGGGCCTGCAGGATGCACACAGCACGGCAATGCTATAAAATTGGAAAACTATAAAATTGTCCTGCAAAACAATGAGATTGTCATGTTATATGCCAGAATTTCTATATAAATGCACAACATTCAAACGTCCCGACTCACTTTGCAATCTACGTTTAAACAACAAGAGTGTAGAGGACGTTGCTGCAAAAGCGTAATTAAGAAAGTCATAAGAAATATATAAAGTTCAATACCAGTCTTACGTTCAAGCAACGAAGACTCAAGTCGGCATCTAAAATGATTAATTACCAAGCAAAAGTATGAGATTAACAATGCTAAACTCTTTCTTCAACAATATTCTATACACTGTCTACCTTTTAAAATGCACTTGACGACACTGTATATCACAAGCGGGATTTGCTGCTTTGAATTACTCCTGAACTGCATCGCTGTACAAATGCTGCAGAAAGTGTTCTTGAATGGAGTCGCAAAAAGAGAAATAAATAAAACTCTTAGTTGTTTTTGCAATACAGTATTATAAATTGCATAGTTTGGAAATATGTCAAGCCAGTTATTGCGTACGCAATGAAGGGATCGCGTACTTTTCTGCTATTAACAAGTTTCCTACTAAAGGGCTCTGTAAACCTTTCCAACACCTTGATAAAAATGCGAAAAATCATGTTTTTCAAACTGACCTAAATCCATTATTCAAACCCAATTTCAACTGCACTTTCAACAATATCGTTGATGCCGGAAATGCGATTTTAACATTCCTTTATGCTGAACACAATTTTCGTCTAAAGGTTTTTCTTGTTGTTTTTTGATAAGCATTCTTGCAAAATATCTTGCGGAAAAGTATGAAAGTTTAGTTAGAGAGTGTGCTGATGTATGCAAACGCCTTGTGAGAGAACTTTTGAGGAAAAAAGATTTTGTTGCAAATAATTTAATGGCCGTTTTCTATGCACATCTTTGAGCAAGCATGCCTATGCTTCGCGAAGTACTTCGGGAGTAAAATCAATGCAGTGAAGTGACTTCCTGATATGGCAGGTTTTGCATGACGTCGACAAGAAGTAAGCATCAGACTCTTCCACAAGTGCGACACAGCTTTGCTCTAATTACAGTAAGATTATTGTTTACTTGATTCAAATATGAAACCGAATTTCGTTTCGTTTTGTTTTTCTGTTATAATTTTATCCTTTAGGTGGTGACTGATTTACATATAGGACTAAACCTGAAAAACAGAATGGAACAACATCAAGGATCAAATGTTAGACTCAAGCAACGGGGTCATGCAGCTGTAGATTCTTAAACAGATAAAGACTTAATCGCGATCAAATCTGATCCGGAAGGTTGTGCTTTGCGAGTTTCAAAAAGCTCATTTTCTAAAGGTTTGGTCTAAAGTGGAAAAAGAACTGATCCACATGGAAACTGGCATAACCCAAGCGAAAGTGGTCTAACACGTTGGTTGTGCTTCATACATCCACATTTACGATATATAGCCTACCACAGTGTTTCTCAACTTTTTTGCTACGGAGGAACCTTCCCCAATTTATAGGCGTTACTCATGGAACCCTATGCAATGATCCAAGTGCCTTTTTTGCTACATCCGCATAGAACTGTTGTTGCTAGTTTCGTCCCAGGCAATTTCAGTCTGTTTCGGCGGAAACCCTGGCAGCCACTCTTGGAACCCCAAGGTTCCGCGGAACCCCGGTTGAAAAACACTGGCCTACCCGATAAGGGTTTTGCAACTTAAAGCTGATTGCATGTAAACTAGGTCATTCCCAGTGCAGAGTTTGGATTTTTTTCTACTTCGAAATGACCGTCAAATAAAGCATGAACACTGTATTCACAAATTATCAAAAAGCTGAAAAAGTTCTACAAAGGTGCAGGATTGTAACAATGCTACAAATGACATCTATCGATTTCACACAGAAATCACTGCAAAGTTCTTGAAACAGTGCGCACACTGTAAAGTTTCTGAAGCTTTCACCTTTAAAAAATATCTTGGTATTTCCTCTGATATTCTTAAGTAAATGGCGACTACCTGCGACAAGTGCCAGCTGCTGATCGAACGCCGATGATAGATAACTATCGTTCTGCTTCTGATAAATAAAATCATTCCAAGGATCTCCACACTTATTTAAAACGCTCATTGCTGTGCTTACGCTATACTCTTTTAAGAACCGCAAAACCACAATTCTTGCTCGGAATTTCTCTAGTCACAACTTGCCGTACGATAGGGCTAGAGAGCTGCTGACCCCTGATTGGCCATCTGGCGTTAGTGGTTTTCCACGTTATGGCCAAAAAACTATGGGTATTTTATTAATCCACTTAGGGGGATTCTTTTTGGAAGGCACCGAACAAGTTACAGGTTGTTGACTCCTGAAGGTGCTTTGGTTTCTTTGGTGCACATTAACTGAACCAAAAATATTTTGACGCATGACACAGCATATGTACTAAGAGTAAAACTCCACAAACATGAAAGCTATTTACACCTGAATTTTTGGGCAAAAGCGCTTGAGGTACGGAGAACACATTGCAGCCCCTATAAACTGTCTACAAAAATTATTAGTGTAAATATACTGAGCAGATTTAGCCGCTTTTCCCTTGTGGTACTTTGTCACTTAATGCGGATACCTGGAGTCAAAATCCTCGCAGAGTAATGGAAGCTCAGCTTGGTGGGCAGATTCCTCGAACACCCTAATTTTCTTCCGTAATTATATTTGCAGAAAATAGAAAACAAAGAATAAACTTTAGCCTTGTGAAAATGTCCTTTACTAAAAAGTCAGAGTCAGCGAACATACGAGAGGAAATCGTTGCAGTGTTAAAATAGATGCTTGAACACCCGTCACAGGAAAGGAAAAACATTCAATCTTTTCTTAAAAATGACAGCTGCATTTTTATCAAGAAAAACTCTCTATGGTAAGAGTTCATCCACATTACAACAAAAATCAACAGCGAGAACTGATCACAAATAATTGCGCAGTTGGCCTATGAGATATTTTCTCATTAGGAACAAACGTCTTTGACCATGACCATTCTGACTAGGCGGCAAGTGGGGGGCAACTAATGTCAAAAACGATCTGTAGTTCTTACGTGTGTAAACTTGACTAACAGGAATCCAATGCCGATTTTGAAATCACTAACGATTTTCGCATAACATTTGAAAAACGATTGCGGTCAGAATGTCTAATTTCAAAGAAGGTAAGAATGCCTTTCCTTCAGCTTACTTTGCACGGGCAACACTGCAGGCTGCAGCTTGACTTCAACAGAAAATTGAACCGACGCGATTGCTTGCACTGTGTAACAGAAAATTGAGCTCAAAGTCCACAACCGAAAAGTCACCAAGCAAAGTCCTACAAAGCAGAAAAGAGGAAATGAAAGCAATCGGTCAAGAATTATTCTACAAGCACGAGTTTCCTGCCACGTGGCAATTTCCTACCGCACGGAAATTTGTACAATTACAATTGGCAGCTCTGAGTGAACTGGGGCAATGCTCCAAAATGCGTGCTGGACGTTTTTCCTTCTCATCCACTCTAATTTTTTAGAACGGGGAGTTCAGATTGAATCAAGTGATAGAGTGTGAATTTGGAACAGTTTTAAAGTAACAAAGGTCTTCGACGTTTGGGGACCAGGCTATAATATGTGGTAAATTATAACTCCGTTGTAAGCAAAAAATTACGAAATACAGCTCTCTTGGTTATAATGCCTTTCCACAAGTATGTAGGAACAGTGGCGTAGCCAACCCAAAATTTTGGGAGGCCAAAATTTTGGATTTTAGGCGGGCAACAGTATTTTTGTTTGGGATGACGCTTCTCAATGCACAAAATGACTAAATATGCTAAAAATGTGGGGGGAATAGCCCCCTGGCTACGCCTATATGTGTAGGGACCAACCTACACCAACAGACATTTACCGGCTTTGAACAACTATGGAAAAAGGTTGTTGATTTTTCATTGCTAAACTGCAACTGTCAAAATTTTAGCGAAACTTTTGAAACGGAAGGTCAACCACAAATTGTCCAAACCAGTGTTTCACGAAGTAAATAGTACCGAGTGTCGGTTGTACTTACATGCTTGATACAGCATGCAACAAGTAACAATTTAGGAAACCACTGGTTTTTGTTTAAAATGAATCTTGCGATGTTTGAAGCAATCTGAGATATTGCAAAATCTGAACCAATGACAGAAACGATCGAAAGTATTATTATTACCTGACCAGCAAATGAAATTGTTTGTTGCTTAGAAATTGAAATAACCATTCAAACCGTAAATAATTATCTAATGAAACTCTCATCTTTCATAATCGTTTACCCAAACAAATGTTTATCATGGCTAANCAGTCTACAATTTTTCACTTGTTTGAAAGCGAAATCTACAACCGCTCAAGGAACATTTTTTGCTTTCATTTTCTATCAGAACTCGCAAAGAAAAAGCTTGTTTCAGTCCATTTCGTGAAGTGCGTTACTTTCAGGAAGAAAACAGCTCTGTGAAAAAAACTTGTTTTAATCATGGGTTCCTTTGACTGTGCACGGTATGCTGGCCGGACGTAATTTGACAGGTATGCCCGAAAGCGGCCACTGATTTCGTGTATCATAACTAAACTACCCCATATTGCGGTTCTCAATAATTATATGTTACCTTAATCCAGTGTTCTTCAACCGGGGTTCCACAGAACCATGAGATTCCGCGAGTAACTGCCATGAAATTTTTGTTTGCTTCAAAAATGGCTGGTGTTCGAAACGAAATCGTCTCCCTTTGTGACGAACTTTTGAGAGAAAAAGTCATCTCTTGTGATGAATGCAAAAACGTAATGCTCTCATTAAATAAATGATAATAACAAAACATGGATACAAATGAAAATACCGAAGTGGCGGTTCTGGTATTTTCTCAAAGCTCAACGACTGTTTGTCAAAGTTTATCACCAAAAAACAAATTATTGACACTCTTTGAACGTTGCACGAACAGCAGGACAAAAAGTTAGTCAAAAAGCAACAACTGCTGTCAATGATTTTGTGGCTTCAAAGCTGACTCCGAAATCACAAATGTTGTCAAAAATCGCAACAACACCTGTGCAAAAAGCAGCGCAAAAGACAACGCAAGAGATAGCAAGAAACATTAACAAACTGATTGGTTGGTCTGGTCAGGCAGTTAAAATTCAGAACCTTGTCAAGCGGATAAACCAGAGATAATTTCATCATGTAACAAAATAAACAATAGTAAAAAATTGAAAGAAATATCCTATGGTGTTGAATATATCACATTAAAAATCACACATTCAAATGAAGGATTTGAATTTTATTCACGTCTTAAATGCCTTGGTTATCTCAAAAATTACACCATGTCATTGAGTTCTGAACTTATGCGTATATCTGATGAAATTAAAGTTATCATTAATCTTGTTAAGAGGAGATAAAACAATAAAAATTCCATATAATAAAGCAACTGAAAAAACCACACGTTGATGAAAGTATTGAGGAATACGAACATCACGANTACACTCCAGTCACAGGAACTAGTCTCAACAATCCCGGTGAAATACGAATTTCGGTGGAAACAAGACTTGTTCACACACCCAAGTGAGTCTTATCTTGTTTTCGAGGGCAAACTGGTGAAAAACGATGAAGCTCTTTCTACAGATGCGGATGTAATCACACTTCCAACAATGCTATGATGCATCATTTCATCAAATACCAGCTTTCAGGACAAGAAATTGAATCACCTTTTCACCCCGGACAAGGAATAACTTGGACAAGGAATAACAATGCTTGGACTGCTTAAATACCCAGATGATTTTCAAAAACAGCAGGGTTTTAACCGACTTTGGTACAAAGTGATTTAACAGAGGAATTCTTACTTAGACTCAGGCAACCATCAGATCATATCTTAAAGTATCATTTACCTGGAGAGGGAATCCCGACAAGCTCAGCTTTCCTGAAGTGTTCGAAATGTTCTGAAGCCAGAGATATAATTCAAGGCCTACAAGAGGAGGGTCCAGTGGGTAAATAGTTCAGGGGGTCGACAGCTACGGATGGGATCGAGACTGAAGGAACATTTGAGTGTGTGTTACTAACAAACTCGGAATAATGTAACGAAATTAATCCTGGTGATAAAACTGGTTTGACCTAAAGGATTTGGTAAGCTAGTGTGATGTATTTTAATGTGAATTGCTGGCAGTGCATTTTCCTGATATGATGCATTGGTAATTATTAGCAGTAAATATTTTTGTTAAACTTGAATGTTTGCCTACTTTGTCGAATTTTAAGAGGATTTTTCAAGGGAGAAACAGAAGTGAAATTTCATTTTACTAACTCCGAAACTACGCAAAAAACATTTTTCCACTAAAGGTTGCAAAATTCAAAGTCCAGGGTCGCTTTCCGACGCCCATGGTGGCAATGCAGACAGTTGCAACAAGGGCTGCTGCAATACGAGAGTGTTAATAAAAAAGAAAACTAGCCTCATTTAATATGTGGCTGCTGCTTAATTTCATCCGCCAGTTGTGTAAAACGAGGTTATAACCAGGATTGCGGAGTGGAAAGGAGTCGGCGATTTTTGGGTGGAGTGGGATTCGGAGTCCCATTTTTTTGGTCGACTCCGGATGTCCAAATGGATCATTTTTACATCACACTGCTAAATTGGGAGTTCCTGTTGAAATAGTACAGTACAACGTCTTTTGAAACGTTTCTTGAAACAGAGATTTCTTGCTGTTAACCACGATTTCCATTGGTTTTAAAAAACAAATTTCATTCCCTTTATGTTAAGGATTCGGAATCGGGCGTCGGAGTCGGAAATTTTGGAAAGTCAGAGTCGGCTATTTACCTCCGTCACCCTAATCCAGGTTGTAACCCTTTGACAAGAGTCCCTCTCATAAGAAATCAACTTCCTTGATTGATTTTCTCTTTTTTGGTTCATTATCGATAAGAGTAGAAACCTTTGATCGGAAAAGTAGGTTGTTGGCAGAAAATCTTTGATCGGAAAAGCAGGTTGTTGTCATACGAACAAGAAACGAAATAGCTTTTTGACTGAAACGCCGA
>JGI24021J15306_10007136_pt1 | contig 13565 bp, 5 predicted proteins | sample Ectturendosymbi1_FD_15306 | JGI IMG/M metagenome (IMG submission 15306) | reverse complement strand
TTATTTTTGAAGCTCTTTCAAATGAGCCCACTTTCATCAAAATCTGAGAGGGTGGGTGAACATTTTTAATTTTTCTGTTCAATTAAGCATGGAATGACCCACTAGACAAGAATAGAATAAAATATAAAAGCTGTGTGCATATGCTAGCTAGCATATGCTAGCTAGTAGCTACTCTCAAAACCACATAAGCTGCTCATTGCAATTGTTGTTGGTTTATTACATAACGCGATGTTCTGTTTACAAAAAAAAGTCATAGCTAGCAATTGAATAAATCGCACCATTTCCCATATACAATTGGTTCTAGATGAGAAAGCGCAGCCAGATTCATACATTAGGCACACTGCATTATAAGATGCACTTTCAATTTTTGAGAAAAATAAAGTATTTCAAGTGTGCCTTACAGTCTAGAAAATACGGCACTTCATTATTGGAATCCATAAATACGAGATTTTTCGAATGTTGAGATTCAAAACAAATTTGGATTGAATAAACGCAAAAAATTGCAAAGTCAGTATCAAAACAAATCATTTCAGTAAGTTCTGTAGTCGCAATAAATTTTGTAGTGGCACTCTGTGCTCCTGCGCAAAAGAAAAAAGAAACACTAATCATGCTCAACGGCAATACGTAGTGATGTAACAAGCTAAGTAACAGGTCGTGTGATTGATGATTGACGTTCTAAACCTTTGCACNGTTGCAGTTTTTTTCAAATGTCCTCTGTTAAGCCTAGGTGCAACACTTTTTCAGACAAATCCCATTAATCGCATAGTTAATATGCCAAGCTTTATTATGTGTTTAACCAGAATGTACGACTATCTGTATCCGTATTCTGTCCACATGCTTGCTAAGTTGCTACCTGACACGCTGATATCTAATAGCTTAACGCTGAACGGAGAAATTTCTAGAACTGTGGGATACAAAAGTGCTTCTCGATGTTCTGAAACTTCCATGGTCTTGATATTTTTAATTCTGAAATCCTGCGGTGTTTAACAGATCAACTATCATCAATTGAAAGCAAATGCAAAGTTGTTGTGGGGCTGTGCATTTATCTTCAAAAACCCTTTAGAGACCACATTTTTTTTTTGGGTGATGTTATAAGTGGGGTAGGTTTTAAGCCATTTTGGCTCAGGTTACCTGCCTTGGGCCCCAACTGCTAGAGGGAAATTTTTGACTCAAGTTTTATTGGAAAATAGGCTATAATCCAAGTCTTTTGAGTCTTTGATTGACTTTCTAGCATTTCTGGTTCAACAGTTATGGTCTAAAAAACAGGAAAAATTGATAATTGAGGATTAATCAATTATTTTGTTGCTTTTAGGCCATAACTTTTGAACCAGTAACAGTAGAAAGCCAATACATTTGTGCAAACCTTGGCAAGAGGTAACTGAGTCATATTCATTGTCAACCACAATATGAACAGAATCTTAGGTACTCCACTTATGATGTCACTCATGAAAAGCCGAAACCCAAAACCAAAAGTTGTTTTTTCATTGGAAACTAGAAGACTTGCCAAATTTTTTGATGGTTTGAAGAGCTCTCAGCATAATTGACAGAGGAGCTATACACTTGGAAAGGCAACCAAATACTGCTTGCGTTGGGCCAATTTCAAAGTACGAACATATCGTACCTTGGCAGCCAAGGTGTTGACATGTTTGCTGCTGGTATACGAATATATCATACTTTGAAATCACACATTGAGCCGCCATTTTTGAGCCACTTTGCAACTCCATAACTCACCAGTCGATTGTGCGAAAGAGCTGTTCAAACTTTTGAAAGACTTGGTAGTCTTCTAGTTTGCAATGAAATAAATTTTACATTTCAGGCCGAGGTTATCAAGCCCTGGGCCCCAACCTCAATAGGGAAGTATTTCGGTCAAGTTATTATTGAAAACTAGGATAAAATCTAAGTATTTTCAGACTTTGATAGGCTTTCTGGAGTTTCCAGTTCAAAAGTTAAAGAAAAATAACCAAAACTTGGGTAAAAGAATCTTTTTGGGTAATTTTTATCCAAATGTAGTTTTTTTGGCCATAATTTGGAACCAGAAACTGTAGAAAGCTTATCAAAGTCTCGAAAGACTCAGACTTCAGCCTAGATTCCTCTGAAAACTTGAACAAAACACTTCCTTCCTGCGGTTGGGACCCAGTGCCTGATAACCACAACCAAAAAGGCCTGAACCTACCCCACTACAAAAATACCCGAAACCCAAAATTTAATTCTTTTTTCATTGCAAAATTTCCACATCTTTTGAGGGTTTGAACAGCTCTCTTGGCTTATCATCTGGCAAGTTATGGTGTTGCAAAGTGGCACGAAAATATGGGAGTTACAGCGAAATCGACCTGGCAGCAACGGTGTTAAAGCAATATTCAGTGGCAATTGTGATAACTAACTTTCTGCAAAGAAAGTTACATTATATTTTCTGCCTTCCAGTTGCAAGTGATCTGTTGATGGTAATCTCTACTTACCTTTATCATGGGCCATGTGGCTATTCCTGTTGTGAACAATGCAGTGGTGTGAAGTCATTAGCAGCCACATGTATGATGTTTTCCCTTGCACCTTATCATAAATTCCAAACACAAGGCTGCTCAGGCCATAAATGCTGCTTTCAGGTCTTCAACTATAATCCAACTGAAAATCAATTCCTGTCCATAAACTCAAAAGACATGTCTTGAACCACTATGTGACTCAACTGGCAACTGTCCAAGTTTATGAGATATACTGTATAATAACTTCCTGTGTTTTAGTTTTTGTTTTCAAGCTTTTTTGTAGTTAATGGCTAGAAGTTCATCAGTTGCAGGTTCCACAGCAGGGCTGTATTACCTACAAATATAGACCACTAGTGTTTTTATTTAAGCGATTTATGTTTAGATGTGCATCTAATTTCGTATTTGACTGATAAACTGACAATGTACATGTGATGTACAGGGCTCCAATGTACGAGAAAAATCTAAGCAACTTGTCAGCTTGTTAAAGGATGAAGAAAGGTTAAAAACAGAAAGAGCTCGTGCTTTGAAAGCAAAGGAAAGGTTTGCTCAAGCTACTACTGGCATAGGAAGTGATCGTCAGGTAATAGGTTTTACTGTGTTAGTTGAATATCTTCCATTCAATGATTGCCAGGGGCTTGTTTTTTGTCACTAGTAACTAATTTTTAATTTTTCTCAATATTGCAGATATGTTAACTTATTGCAAGCAGCTTTATTTATGAAAGTGTACTGTGGTTGTGGACAATACTAAAAACAAGTGTTGGAAATGCAATTTATATTTGTTGATGTATCAAAACTGTAGTTGTTTTGATAACTTTTGTTTAATAAATGTTAGTTCTATCCAGGGTTCCTACACGGTATTGAATTGTGAAATTCTTGGTTTTCAAGAAGACCCTGAAAAAGTACTGGTTTTCAAGACCTTGAAAAAGTATTGAATTTGGCTAAAATGTACTACTTTATTGAAAAAATATGGAAATTCAAAATTCAACCATTTGTTTATTCAAATTTTGTTCTTCACTGCTGATGACAGTTCAGCAGTCATGTTTTGCATTGTATTCCATGAGCAAATTTTCCACAAATGAAGCTGAATGTTGCTATTAAAGTCTTTTCATTTAGTATTGAAAAAGTATGAAAAGTGGTTTTTGAAAATGTGTGGGAACCTTGTTATATGTCTCCAATGATGGAAATTTTTTAGTTTCTGCTCAACACTGCGTGCATTGGATAAAACAACAAAATGATTTGCAGCATATCACACAGTGGGGAAGAAATCTTTCTTAGAGAAAGCTTAAAATATTACACTGAAAGTTTTACCGTGATTAACTGAAGCTGGAGTTTCAAACTTCTAATTAACACTAACAGTCTGCACTTACACTGTTCATATGTCAAATCAGTACTGTGTGTGCTACTTTTAGAGCAGTTTCAAAAACAGTCTTTGGCTGAAAATCCACTGTTACTGATTTTGCTAGTTTTGGGTTAAAAACCACCACATTAAATTTGGGCTGCCAAAAAATAACATGCAAGCTAAAAAATGATTTACTTTAGGCCTTTGTAAAGGTAGTGACACAATTTTACATCTGTTCAAACTCAAAGCAGCCTGTGAGAGGAAACATTTACTAGCACACCATCAGTAGTGGACAGTGTTTCTACTGATGTGGCCATCTCTGCTCCAACTTATTTTCTAGGAAAAAAGGGCAAGCAGCCTCTAGATCAGGCATAACCAACATTCTTGAAGCTGAGTGCTACTTCTTGTGTGCAAATTAATGCGTAGAGCTACCAGTTTGATACACACTTGTGAAATAAAAATGTTGCTCAATTTACCTTTAAAACTTTGACGTCTGGGTTAATTCAAGTGGTTCGCAAAAAAAACAGCTGGATCACACAGGAATATCTCCGCTCCTGTTCGACTTACGGACCTGGTTGAAGTGTCAAAAGACGCAGCAAGTCTTGTAGTTTGCACTCGAAAAAATTTTTTGCTTGGGGGGTGCAGGTTTTTTGTTAGTGACCTCATAAGTGGAGGACTTTTTGGCCACCTTGGCCAACTTTACCTGGCCTTGGGCGATGACCATTAGATGGTAGTATTTCGCGGAAGTTTTAATTGGATTCTAGGCTACAATCCGAGTCTTTTGATACTTTGGATGACCTGCTGGCATTTCAGGTTCAAACGTTATGATCTAAGTTAGTAAAATTTTTTGACTAATTAGTTAATTAGATAATCAATTTGTTTATTTCAGATCATAAGTTTTGAACCAGAAACGCTAGAAAGTCGATCAAAGGCTTAAAAGACTTGAGCCTGGTTTCCAATAAAAACTTCAGCGAAATAGTTAGGCCAAGCAGTTGGGCCCTAGGCCAGGCAACATGAGCCAAAATGGGCCAAAAACTGCTTCACTTATGACGTTACTCACAAAAAAACCGTAACCCCAACCAAAAATTTTTTTTCGAGTGCAGACTAGAAGACTGTCCGATTCATTTGAGCCCTTGAACAGCTCTCCAGCGCAATCGGCGGAGGAGCTATGGCGTTAGTAAGGCAACTGACAACTGCTGGTTTTAGGCCGAAATCAAAGCACAAATATATCGTATCCCGGCTCTCAAAGGGTTAAATATTATTTAAGTATTAACAATTAGGTATTCCACAATGTGAAGACACTAACCATACTGATGTTATTTTCAGAGCAGGCCCGCGGGCAGTGGCATAGCCAGCTTGAAATTTTTTGGGGCCAAATATTTTGACATTCAGTGAGCAACAGTATTTTGTTTGGGACATTGCCTCTCAAAGCAAAAAAAGACAAGAAATGCTAGATATTTGGGGGGCCATGGCCCACTTGCCTCCCCCCTGGTTATGCCTGAGCCTGCATGTGACCTCGTGCCTACGGGCACCACGTTGTTGACCCCTGCTCTAGATTGGACTTGACAGTTCAACGGCAGTGCAACTGTGTATTTTGTCCTAGATATGCTCGTTTAATTTTTTGAAAATTAAACCTGCTTCTTTGTAAAAAAAGGTACCTTTGCAGTAGTGTATGGATCGTTGATGCTATTCTTATGTAAAAGTTGCTCCACATTTTGTGATTTTGTTACTTCTCAAGAGCAGGTATTTGCTTGTTAGTTGTGTATTGTCAACTTCACTGCTATATATGTGGTACAAAAAACGTTATGAGTAAATTGTTGTTTTACAAAACACTTGTTTTATTCATCTAACCTTGCTTTTGTTTTATATTATCGTTCCCACAAATATTGTCTCACGTTTAGGTCTGAGTTTTGGATTGATGTTTTCCATGTAACAAAGGATAATGGTTAATACAGCAAATTAAGTCTGATAGCAGATATTAATTTTTTCATGTAGGATAAGGGGCAGTGCGGTTTTTGGACAACTGAGCCAAGAACCCAATTGGCCAAAATTTGTTTTGTACTTTGAACTAGGAATGATATTTTTAATATGATGGAATGTGTTGAGAACTGGCATTCATGTGTTTTCACAATAAAGCATTCAACACAACTATACTTTTGTTTAGCAAACTGACTTTTCTGAGAACTTGGGACAAGATTTCATTGACTTGTTAAGTTCCTTCAAGGTTACGGGCTGCAGAAGCCCCGATCACCCTAAACACTTGACTATGCCATCTTTTTCGGAAAATTCCTGCCACAACTTGGATAAAAGTATGCTTTTGTCATACAGGTGGTATATGGTCATGGCAGCTCAACTCCTCAACAGCATCGCACTCCAGAAGCAACCAACCGAAACACAACGACACTTTCTTCTGAAATTGAGCAGGCAATTTTTGAAGTTTCTTTTCCACTTTGCCAAGTCCGATTAAAAGGAATTGCGTCATGACACAAATGTTCATGTCTTTACTTGTAAAACTGCCCAATTAAACTGACTGACCAGATGAAGAGCTAATTATTTCTGAAGATTAATTTCTTGAAATTATACATTAGTTGGTAAAAATTCACAGTAGCACTCACTGGGTTTGCAGTAGATTATGATTTCAGAGTAAGTGACTGAAATTTTTTCCAAAACTCAGAGTCTCACTTTTACCAATAAGTGGTGAGCATCGAAGAAAATGTCTGATTCCTTTCAGTACCTAACTGTTTGTTTACTGTTCGCGCTTGTCCAAGAAAAGATGCGTTATGAAGTTGTGCGCAGCGCGATGCCTCGATTCGGGCTAAGTGGTGGCAAATGCCTTCACAATCCAAAGCGACGCTCCCTTCAGGTATTCTTAAAATACTCGAGATTTCCTGATAAAGCTTTATCAAGCAGAAGAAGGTTATGTGATGTGATTTGGTAAGCATGCTACTCCCACTCCTGATATGCTCTCTTTGCCATGTGCAATGAAACTATGGAACTGATTTTAATCAAAGTTCCGAATGCCTCCATCAACGCTTGACGGCATTTTCTTCTATGTTGCAATGGTACATATTTTTGGTTGGGTTGAAGGCTCTCGATGTTTGCTGAGCTTCATCTTCAAATGCACCGTTCCCATTGCTTTGCGCGAAATAAGGTATTTCATTCCTGAACAGGCTCGACCGCAAACTGCTGGAGAAGAAGAACTGCAACTGCAACTTGCTTTGTCCATGAGCAAAGAAGAAGCCGAATCAGAGAAAAAGGTGCTGATATCATGCAGTTTGCGGTTCAGCAAAGTCTCAGTGCGATGCATATAAATTAATACCTATCTGTCAAAAGACAACTGCTTACCAAACGTACTTTCCAACGTTTGTATTCTCAATTAACTGCGCATCGTTTCGCGTCTTGGTGCTTTGTGTGGTATTATATTGTAACAAGTCTTTTGAAAACTGGCTTTTTTTAATGAAGGAAACTTAACGTAATGTCAATATTAGAAAACTTCTCAATCCAAAACAAGTTGTAAATGATGCGTTTCGAACTGTTTTTTTTTCCACAAAATCATTTTAGTCACTTTATCACTGAGATATTTTGGTCAGTGAGACATTTCGGTCATTTGTCTCACAGTTGTATTACAACTCGCCGTAATGGTATTCATTAGTCTATGTTTTCAGACATTCTGACCGGATTGACTTATTTTTTTCGGTCATTTCAAAAAGGTTCGATCAATGACCGAAAAAAAAAACAGGTTTCGAACGCGCAAGAGGAACTTAAGTTGAAGAAGGTAACATTGACCTGACTCATGCGCTTGACCCGCAGTGACTGCGGCGCAGAGGCAGCCACGTTGTTTAAGCGTTATTTTATTTCAAGTAATTATCACTGAAGGTCGCAAAATTTCTATAAACCTTGACTTAATCTCTTACCGTGTCTTTCAGAAGAATAACAGCGACCAAGTCCGTCTGGAGATGGCGATCCACGAGAGCATGAAGCTGTCAGAAAAAGAGCAACCCACCAGCAAACCTACCTTAGTCGACCTTTCTGCTGCCGCTAAAACCTTACAAGATCCGTGGGGAGGTAAAACGTCACGACAGCTGTGTTTCCTCTAAAATATCCCATTGTATGTATTTACCCGAAGAAATGGTCTTCTTTGGTGGAAAATGAGCTGCTTCGCTGCTGTTCCTGTCGTACGCATGAGAAAAAGTAGGAGAAATCCTGTTTCACACATATTACGAACGTGAAGTTGTTTGCATACAGAGCCGAAGAAATCTTGCCCAGCTTCTTTGTGAAACGTGTTTGAGCTCCACAAAGATGAAAGAATTGCTATATTGTTGGAATGCGCAAGAGATGTTTCAAATGAGGTGTCAGGCAGCAGTGACACAGCGAAGTTTGAATTTTTGTCTGTTGCTAGCAAATACCTTTCATAGAGCTCAAAACAATCGTTAAAGCAAACTCTTAAGAGTTGTTTTTATTCATAGAGCAGCAGCATAAAACTACTGTTAAGAGTTTGCTTTAACGATTGTTTTGTTACTGATTGAGGTCCTGTTTCATCGTTACACATAGAACCGCTGGAATATTTCAAATGGCTGAAACGATGCTACCCATGGCATTCCTTGGTTTATTGGCGTTTGCCAATGGGCAGGGGCGTAACGAGGGGGCAAGGGGGGCGCAATGCCCCGGGCGCCAAATCACTCTGGGGGGCGCCGAAAAGTCCAACAGTGTCGCAAGCACTTCCTTCAATACAGTACATTTGCTTCCGAAAGACCTCAGGTTCGAACATGGGGGCGCCAAACTTCTTGCCCCGGGCGCCAACTTACCTCGTTAAGCCCCTGCCAATGGGGTTCATGCAGCGACATGGAAGTCTCATTCGCGAAAAACTAATACTAACCTCAAAAGCAATGGATTTTACAACTGTCAAATATCGAACGAATTTCAGGAACGTCGTCGCCGGTAAAAGCTAGCGCCGCGCCAGCAGCAGTCGACCCTTTCGAGTCAATAGCAAGCAAGAGCGAAACCATCGATCCCTGGTCTGCCGCTCCCCAAACGCAGCCGGCCGCCGATCCTTGGGCTGCTGCCAGTTCTACCTCAGTGTCGGATCCCTGGAGCATCCCAGCAACGAAGGTACTTGTCGAAAAGCTGGCAGTTTTTAGAAAGTGCGACAAGAAAATTTATTTGCTTGGTACGTTGCGCTTGATTTAAGCTTTTCTGTTATGCTAGTTGCTGTTCTGAATTCAGTAAAGCAGTCAGTATTACCTTTTTTAATGGACCCATGCCCCAGTTAAACCCACCGACTTACTGCCTAACCTCTCAAAAGTGTTTTTTAATTATACAGGAAAAAGAACCTTTGTCTGACCATGTACCCCTTCACCATTTCGACAGATGAGCATGTGTCCCTAAAATTTCTTTTATGACAGAAAGGCTGAGTAAAATAACAAAAATCCAATTACTTTTTAGTAGAACTTTTATATTATAATAATATATTTTCCTCTTCTATTGCTAACCTTAACTGTACCCCTTCAGATAGGCAAATTTACCCCTAGGAGTACATGTACCCCAGGTTAGGAACCCCTGCGATTCATAATGATTCACTGATTATCTACCTGCTGGCGTCCGGTCAGACACTTAAACTACCGCGGTGGCCTGGATAGGGTGTTGTTAATGCTCCAGGAAATCGAGACGTTTCAAAGCTGTGCGAGTTTCGCTTGATGAATGAGCAGCGTGAGTAGCGATCGTTATTTACATGAACACGTTTGCTCTTACGTTGTTGAACGCGTTTGTCTTGTTTGCAAACATTTCAAACGGTGCTTAGATCAACGCAAAACGAAGTAAACCGTGCTGTTCTGCGCAACAAACAGTGACCGAAGTTGTGATGTACTGACTATTTTCACGGTGGAAAGTTTGTCTTGTGACATTCAAAATCTTCTTTTTCGGGCGATTTAGATTTTGCCAGTCGTAACCGTAATCAAGTTTATCCAGACAAACAGTTACCGTATTAACAAATGCATTTTACGGCGCGGCAGTGATTTGATGAAAGCCACATTTTTAGTCGTTCTTCTCCTGTTGCATCTTCTGCCCCCCCCCTCGCGTAATGAATAGCCAAAGCAAGTTGACCCGGAGCAGTCGTTCTCAACCCTTAAGCAAGTTGACTCGGAGCAGTCATTCTCAACCCTGAGCCTGCGAAGGCGTTTGTCTGCAGACTGCTATCCCAAGAGGGCAACTTTTATAAATTTATGCAAAAACCAGAGTTTCTGAAGTGACTCCAGTCAATCAAATATGTCACTGATTTCATGTTAATTATATAACTTGAGTCCGTGAAAACCTTTGTTGGTAAGAAAGTTGGTTTGCAAACGAAAAGTTGAACCACTAAGTCGTAGAACTTGGCGATGCCAGACCCAGCTACTTCATATCCCTTCCTTCGCGTTTCTTCTCTGATGGTTCGACTGTGCGCAGACTGCTTCACTTGTGCCTGCGCCCACAACTTCATTAATTGATGCAATTGCAGTCAATGGCGTGGCTGTGTAAGTCTCAATGGTCTTCTGACGTCAACGCCTTGGCGTTGGTCACACTTCATCACGTGAATTATGTTTTGCCATGTGAAAAATTATACATTGCCGAACAGGGAATCATTGATACACAGTTGCTATGTAGACCTTGCTTAGAGTTCTTTCTCCGAGCGCAGTTTTCCAATTGCGCGAACGCATTAATTTAAAGAATGTGAATCATAAGTTGTCCTTGACAGATCGACGACACTGATTTGATAGAACTGCTGTAATATTAGCTCCTGTTAGGGAATTAGTCGCAAGTCCACTGACATGCCTATTTCTTCCCAGAGAAAAGGTGTTTTTTCCCACTGCCTTGAGCAAGTATAATTTCCGATCGTCTCTAACCTCTGCAGTTGCCAGATCAATTAACCCGGCTGCGAATTCCGTTCGAAATTTTTAACAATAAAAATTTGATGCTCATTTTCAGAGTAAGAAGCTCGATTCGTGTTCCAAACTTCCTCGACGGCCGAAAGCAAACCGACTTCTCAGCATAAGTGTAGCCAGGGGTGCCCTACGAGGCCATGACCCCCAAAAATTTTTAGAACATATAGTCATTTTGTGCTTTGAGAAGCGGTATCCCAAACAAAATAGTGTTATTCGCCTAAAATCAAACATTTTGCACCCCGCAAATCTTTTTGTCCCCCCACAAATTTTTGCACTGGGTACGCTGCTGCTTCTCAGCGGCTGTGATCTATCGCAACAAACACAATAAATTAATCAGAAATAGTGTTTCTATTGAACGCTATGGTGTAACGGTCCAAGGACAATAAAACCAACTATATCGATGTTAAGAAAGCAAACATGTCCTATGTGTGAACGTGAAAACCATTCTGTCGCTTGGCCTCATTCCGTCAGAGTAACAAAATTTATGCGCATTGAACGTACATTGTGTTTTGTTTTCTATGCCGGAAGATAGTATTAATTGGTCTTTTTCTCAGTTAAAAATTCCAGTCTTGGGCGAATTCAAAGGTGGCTTGGGGAAGTAATTAACTGGCGTTGATTGCAATTTTTCAAGTGGAAGGTGTACCCTGCTTTGAAAACTGTTGTGAAAATGTTGCCAAGATTAAGTCTTGCTTTACTGCCCAACAAAATTTGTTTTGCAATTTTTCGGTCGGAGTGATTTAAAATTTCAAAACTGACGTCGAACATTTGGGGCCGCTGCAAGTTTTGCGCAGCTAATTGTGCTGTATTCATATAAACATGCCTGACGCTCAACTTGCGCACCGGTGTGCAGAAATAAGTTCATCATGTGCGTAGCTATGATGCAGAGCACAAGAGACATGGACATCGCGCGACAGGCAGAGACACATTGCTGGTTTGCTTTCGAGTTTTCGAACTGATTCTGACTGAGGCAGTCCCACGTTAAAACAGCGTGCTGTGATATAGTACGAACAGAAAGGACATAAGCGCTGTTAGTGCTACCTGGTTTGTTGACAGTTAACTTCTTACATTAGGAACGCTGTATACGTCCAGTTTGTGCATACTTCAAACGGCCTTGCATGATCTGCTCCACAATACCAATCTGGGTGCATGCTTTGGAACACAATTCGCCAAAACGCCAACTTAATGGAAGTGGCGTGCAGTATGCGGCGCGATTGCTTGACTGGATACCTGCTGCTTAAGTGGGTTTCATTCAGAAGTGGATCGGTGCAAAGCATTATTCCTAAAACCGTTTCAGATCTAGAGAAACTTTTGTTTTGAAATTCGAGGGTAAATTTGTTTCGTAATCGTAATTTATGATCACGTGAAATGCCTTCTGTAGTTGTTTATGATTTTGTTCATGTTAACATTTAAACATGCAACAAATTGTGACAAAAGAGTTTCGGGCGATGCTTACGCCCCCAAAATTTCTTTTTGCATAAGTTTGTGTACTGGTGTAAACTGATTGTTCCTTTGTCATGGACCGCCCTGTTGTAGCAACGAAAGTTTACACGATTGTCGAGTGCATTAACTGCATTTAATACGTAGTATTAAAGAGAAATAGCATACATAGTACAAGAAAAATAGCGAAGCGACAACACCCACGAGCAAGTGTATAAGTGGTACTTCATGTTCGGCTAAAATAATGTGCATTGTGTCCTGCTAGCCCTCAGTTTCTTAGTCCGTTGGAAATGTCTGAAAAAATACTCGTGTGAAAAGTCCACGACATTCTTCTTGTCCTCTTACATTTCCGCTTCTAAAATTCCCTCAAGTCTTTGGGCCTCTTTTTGGAACTCGCGGTAACAGCCGTACGAACTGCAGCCGGCTAAACGATGCTGTTGGCGGTTACTTGACACGCTGATATTGCGGTGTTGCGTTCTTCCAAATTTGTGGGATCGACCTGTTGCAGTTTAGGTCTGTTATAAATAGCACTGGTACTTCTCCAAGCCAATGGACGCGAGATTATTTTGTAGCGACAGCTTGTGCGTGGGTCCGCGATGTTCCATTGTAACGAATGATCTGAAACATTCGATACCGCAATGCACGCTCTTCGCTGCAAAGAACCGTTGAAGGCTGCACTTGATTACTGAACATTCGCAGAACATTGTAAAGTTAATTTGAATGTTGCGGACTTATGCTAGCTTACTTGAGCCTGGAGAATACCAAGGAAATCGATTGTCATTTTTCGGTTAATCGGGCGGACAATTGGCGTGACGCAGCACTTTACGATCGATGTTTCTGCTTCAAACGCGCTTTTCACTGACCCGTATTATCACAGATAGCATTGTCGTTGCACACGCTGCGCGGAGGTAGCGCGCGCTTGAAAGCGCACGTCAGTGTTGCCTGACACTTGCAGGCTTTGCAAGTGTAAATGCAGCAAGTGCGGAGCGACTCACATTCAGTGCAGCTTAAAAAGCTTCGGAAAATTTTGAGAGCTGTTTGATTCCGACTTTAAAAATCATTATCGCACTTTACTCGTTTTCGCCAGGAGCCTGCTGCAACGACATCAGCCCAGTTCGACCCATTCGAATCGCTCTCGTCACAATCCGTGGCCACCAGCAGCGATAACGACGCGTTCAGTCTCTTCTCATCGCAATCAAACCCAGCGCCTGNGCAACAGCAACAGGCGTTCGACATGTCGTCCATTGGTGTCGCGTTGCCCGCGGCGAGCGAGGCATCGAACGCGGCGAAACAAAAGAAAAAACCAGAGGATTTCCTCGGCGGGGCCAACGATCTGGTCAACCTGGACACCCTGGTTACGCGGCCCACTGCTCAGTCCCCCGGTTCCAATCCATTCCT
>JGI24021J15306_10007135_pt1 | contig 13565 bp, 2 predicted proteins | sample Ectturendosymbi1_FD_15306 | JGI IMG/M metagenome (IMG submission 15306) | reverse complement strand
CCCCCCCCTCTGCACGTCACTGGAGCCAGCCGATAGGCCACGTGAGTTTCGTAAAAGTCTCCATTGTTCAACGTTTACTTAACATTTGCAGTCATAGAAAAATTCATTTCAACAAGAAAAGCTTAGAAAAGGTGTTGCTCTTATTTGATGAATTTGAGGTAAGAACCTTAGTCTGAAAACCTAACGCAAGGGTAAACGATTCGTTTGGATATGATTGTGGTGAAGGATTTTAGGGATGTTAATCAAACCAGTTGTACATTGCACAACTTGGCAATGGCTGTACTGAATAAAGTTGTTCAACTCACTTACCGTCGAAGATAAAAAGTTCTAATCACCGCTGAGTATTGAAAAAAGGCCTATGTCCCACTTGGCATGGTTTGGTAATACAGTTTTCGAAATAGACGTCTGTTGCTAACCAGTCCTGTCGCCACAGGGACTTAGCCTCCCAAACAAACCTTCAATTCTTGAAAGATGAAGCACTATAAGTCATAAATATGAAGCACTATAAATCAGTAGAGTTTTTGTCAAATTTTAGAATGTCAATCCCCCCTGCACAAACGTAAAGTCCCCCAATCGAAGACCGTCTGGCGATGGTTCTGTTGGTAACGTACAAAGGCAAGCAATAGCACTACGCACGTGTAATTGGAGGAGGTCCAAAACAACAGCTAGATGAAGTGCGTAAAATCACGAGGATGACCACAAGCCAGGGCTTCTCAACCATAGTTTTAAACCTGTTTAAGATATTTTTTCAAAATGGATCCCCGCACCTATAGAGGGCTCCATGCAAGTGCCGACAGAGTCAACGTTTGAAGACTTTTATACATACTAAGAGGATTAAAGCACTACTGAAACGTGAAGTGAACAATGACACGTTCTTTACATCATTGAGATCATATTATCAGATTGATTAGCCTATAGCCTGGAATATATGTAGTATATATTGTATTTTCAGTCAAAGATGAGGATAATATACGACGTTTTAACATACATAAATGTTTACATCTGTAAAGTAGGCAAGCCACCATCACATCCCTTAATTTTTTCGTGTGATATCCTGGAATTAGTAAACTATTAAAGAGTCATGCGGTGAGCTTACCGGAGATTATAAACCAACAGAGAAGAAAATTTGACGAAACATGTCGGGTTCGTATATCCATTATGTAAAGAAAGCAAAATAGAAAAATTAATAATAAGAAAGGTGGTGATAAGCAGAAAAAGCAAGACTCATAATAGACAATAAAAAACAAGACTCATTTCAGTTTGTTAGTGTTTGCTTGTGATTTTCAAGATGTTTTATTAATCCTTGTATCTTTAAATATGCGCGAAAAATAATCTTCTTTCATTTTAAAGCTTTGTAAGCAAATTTGAGGGGTGGAAACGGCGGCACTTAGCTTCACTACGCCACTCGCAGCTAAACACACTGCTGGCTGCAGTGTTCGTCGATTCTCCAAACTGTTAGCTTTTCTCCAAACGGGCTTCTCTCTGCGAAGTCCTGTTAAGCCAAAATTAGAAGGAAGCAAGCTCTGTCGTCTCGCAATGAAAATAAAGGGACTGGAACCAGAGACTTCGCAGAGTTTACTGACCAACAAAATATTGAAGCTGATCATCATTCTTCTTCAGCCAATGAGGACCACAACTTTAACAAGTATGTGGATAAAAACCAAATGAAGAAAAGGCGTGATGATGTAAATGGGCCTTTGAAAGCAAAGTTGGAAAAGTTTGAACAGCACTTCCATCAGGCTGTTGAAGAGATAGAAGAAAAATACAACTGTTCGTGCAAACTGCCATTCAGGGCCGTTGCCAGTGGTTCCCGGGCCCCCTGGTTGCTGCATACATCCAATACAGTATTTTTAAAATGTGGCCACCCTTCTGGTTTTTGGCCCCATTGCTGCTAAATCCTGGTGACGGGCCTCCTGCCATTGGAAGAGCTTATCCCACTTTACCACGAAATCATGAGATGCAGCTCGTACAGTCACAGCTCTTCCTCCGACCCAGGTCAGTGTAGAAAGACCTTTCTGCTCTAAAAATAATAAAATCTGACCTCAGAGCTTCAATGAAGGAAGAAATTGCAGCTGCTACATTATTCCATAAAACGTGCAAATAGTTCAGGTACTTTTGTCGTGCTGTTCCAATCGTAGTCGCTTTGAAGTTGAACTAGTGTTTTTCGTAACAGTATTCATTTCGAGTTCTGCCGTTCTATCCAAAATTTTTTGTATTAAAACCATGTTGACTTATTCTTAAATTTTGCAAGTTTGTTGTACCTAAGTGAAGGGTAGTATGAAGTATTTAGATAACGAAGAGTAACGTGAATGCTCCCGAAATCCCAAATGGTGCTAAAAGTCTAACTAATTTATTTTACTTTCTTTGTTGGTAGATTTTGACCTGTATAATAACTTACTTGTAACATGTTCAACTTACTTGTAACATGTTCAATAACTTACTTGTAACATGTCCATCTATAGCGACACATGTGCGTTCAGCGAAGCTTGGCAGCGTTCGACCGTAAAAAAGTTGTGTCAATAAAGTCATTTGAGATGGTATCATGAAACCCAGAGCGCGTTTTTGAAGGTCGGAGTCGGAACTTCCAACTCCACAGCCCTGTAGGCATCGTCAGCTTCCAGACGTGTCACTTTTGCGCGTGTCCAGCAGTTCACAAAAAATGGCAAAAGCGCTTGTAATTTGGTGCCATTCAAAAGATATTGGATCATATTAGACGCCCTTTTTCATCTCCTGCCACTGACCGGCGTTGAAAGTGCGAAGGCAATCATATTACAAGATTTTACTGATAGTGAATGTTGCGAAAAGACGTTTACCAGACATTCGAATAGGAATATATTTAGCGTTTGGAAACAACCAACATCGAAAATATTGAAAACATGGAAAAAAGTTTAACGATGAAATTGGTAACGAGCAAAAGCTTAAACACCACGTGACAATATTGAAGCCTTGACATGTATCAGAGGTAAGAAAACGTGAGCCCCAGCAACACTAGTGTTACTTAAAACGCGAGTAGTGTCAAACGTACAGACGCCCAGCAAAAAGGATCATGCCTTCACTGAAAGAAACACTGCCATCCCTGCGTGAAATGCGGCTTCGGTTAAAGGGCAAACAAATACCGAGCAAGTTTGCAATGCAATAAATCTCGCCAACAACGAAATGTCTGACACGTTCCTGTGCGTTGGACAACGTTAAACTACTGCAATTTTTAAAAAGCTTGTTCGCCGACGTGAACCAACACAGAGGAAAATTGAAACAGTACCGTACTAGCAAGTTTCGAAACGTGCGGTTAAGCTTTCCCGAGCAGCAGCACGCGTATTCAAGAAAATACTCAACTTAGGTCGCCAGCGGGGGGCCAGTGGTGCCCGGCCCCACCATTTTATGTTTGGCCCCCCGGTTGCTGCATACATCCAACATTTTATTTAAAAATGTGGCCCCCTGCTGCGAAATCCCGGCAACGGACCTGTACTCAACGCGATGAAACTGAAGTTTTTTTAGAGGCAGTCGCAGTCAGCATGTTTTCATCTGCCCTATATATGAACAAACCCAATGCAATGATCTCTCTGGTTTGGTTACAGGTGCATCGACAGGTTTTTGTTGTTGGAGTGGCCACATTCAGAAATTTATGCAAATTTCCAAAGTGTTCGCTAGGGCATTTTAATTTTCAGTGAAAGATCAAAAACTTACCATTAATTCTTAATTAACAAATTGGGTCAAAAATCAAATTTGCCGAAAGTTGGCATTACAAACATAAAATCCGCGTAAATTGCAATCTTTATACTAAAAAAGCTATGTCCAACCGAAATGGCTTACTGAGCCAGACATGATGTCATTAACCAGGGCCGCACATTGAATGGCTTAATTTGATCTTATCAAAATAAATTTAGCTGAAAGCATTCGAATCCTAACTACAATGGTAACAAACGTGAAGTGGCCCTGAGGACCACCTGCATCAAAAACGTCAAATTCAAGAATTACCAAAATAAGGACAGGTTGTCAGTATGCAGGATACTTTTGCTACAGCGAAAACCTAAACTGGGCCGCACAAAACCTTCGGGTTGGACACAGCTGTACTGAAACATCAAATGGAATCTCTTCCAAGGGTGACGCTCCTCACGCTCGTTATTCGCTATTTTTTGACACCACCCGAAGCCATGGTATTGATTTACCGCGTGCGTGTCATTCGTTTTGACTGGAGCTTCATTTCTTGTATGAGCTCTAACGTCGTTAGAGTTGGGGACGACTGATGACAAAGGATGGACTTAGGTGTGCTGAGAGAATTTTGAATGTTATACAAACCACCTTAGAAGTCTTGGTAAAGCTTCATTCTTGATTGTCAGTTCTACAGCAAATCACAACTAAATACCTTATAAACGAAAACTCCGAACGACAAACACAAATGGTAACAACACAGACATTGATAAGATAGAAACGACAAATAACACTACCGTATGATTGGAAACATCACAGGAAAATCGTGCATTTAAAGCAAAAATTTACTTTAACATTAGATAAAAAAACGCCTGCTAATTCTACCCATGAAAAACGGAGCCAGTCGCGAAATAAAAGTACGTCTTTTGATAAACTATAGAAAGGACAAACACTGCCAAGCATCAGCAGCTCAAAAAACAGTTTTCCGGAACAATCACAAGGAAAAACCTCTAGTCTAGTGAACTTTTCTTTCAAACATAGATGCCAAGTTGGTTCAAACACAAACATGATTTTACTAAGTTGCAGAACCACAGGTTTCCAGCGTTTTTTGGTCCTACTCCACCGTTTACGCTCAACGAATCTTTTACTCAAAACGCAAAAGATGTTGGAACACGTTTCTACTACTAAAAAAGCAAAGAAACTCCGCCAACCAGTAGAAATCACGAGTCTAAGCAGTCACGAGATCTGGAAAATTAAGATTCATACAACTGCAACATTAAAAACGATGTTCAGCAGCTGAAATTCCTTTTGCTCTAAGGCACCGAAACAACCCACAGAGAAAATAGAAATCGAATTTACTGAACCAAGTAAGGTTAAGTTGAATTTACGAAGGGTAACACATGTGACTGGAATGTATGTATTTCAATTTATCAACGAATTGTATGCAGTAGTTGGAGTAGACGTATCATGGGTTGTACTGTAACGATTTTAACCTTTTATCGACAAAACCCTACGAAAACTGCCGTCTATGCGGTCTCCTACAACAAAGCGAGCAGCGTATGCTGATGACTAGAAGCGAAGGATTTAATAACAACACTACTCATTTGACCCTTCTGAAAAAAACACATAACAGCTATAATTAAATTTACAGTCCAACATGTCGTAACAGCCAACAACGTTAAGATATCAAGCAATGAAAAATTGTCTTCGAATTGCGCATCACTCAAACGTTTTAAATTTCCTTGAAGCATTGGGCCCAATGTAAGCCAAGAAAATGATATGAAAAAATGTAGGACAGCAGCAGCTTACGACTTAATTTTCTGATGAACGTGGTATGCACCCGATCTTAACGTTCAAACCAAGATTAATTTTTTGTCCCTTTCCATATGTAAGAAATTTTGCTTTTCACTTGTTTATGTGTTTTCCCAACAGGGGAATTCATTTTCTTGCTTTTACCTAAAACTTCCACAGACTGTTTTTTTCGGTCAAGTTTTTTTCGTTGCATTGATTTAAGAGTAGCAGATGAGAGTCGTAGCCCAGCATGACGATTAGTTTTGGGATTTCTTTTTGACATAGAGTCCGATTGCTTGATTAAGTTCATTTGCTCTGCAGCAGACAAATCAAAAAATACTTCATGAAATTCGATCAACGATGCTTGCAATTGTTGCATCAACCGGTTTACCAGCGTGGCATCTTGTAAACAGTGCATGTTGGTGTCAGCAAGACTTCTCTCATTTTGAATGCTAAGTATAGTTCGGCTGGTATCTCTGATCGTTTGCATTATCGACTGGACATGATGTGAGCCGAGCAGCTGTCTCGTAAGGTGACCTTTTACAAGGGCAGATAACTTGCACCACCGCTTGTGCATTTTTTCATCAACAGTTTGCCGAGCCAGGTTTGGATAATTGGCGCCGACGTGAAGATCAGTCTTGCTCAAACGACTGAGACAACCAGCGTTTGCAGGAATGCCGTCACTTTTCGGTTTGTTCTCTGGCATCAGCTCTTTATGGAACTTCACCAGCATTAGTTCATGTTTGTACTGCAGTTCCGCCATTTCTTTTTTATGCTTCAGTTCCAAAGCCTGGCAGTAGTGTTCTACCGCAGATTTATCTCTGCCCTTTAGTTTGACACAATCCTGCTTGTGCAATAATGGTGAAGTGAAGCTATCGGAAATTGGAACATCTTCCGAGTCAGACAGCAACTCTAGTGAACGCATTACTTCGTGACACATATTACTGCCGTCAGCTGTAACTAAACTCATTTCATCATCAGCATCAAATGCAAAAGTATGTTGGTCACGGGAACTAACAAGAAATGGTGATGGTGCATCAAGAGAGTAAGAATTTCGCCGTACACGGCAGGGAGTTACACTTTTGGTGGTTAGTTCAGCTTCGCAGCAATCAGTTTTCGGGGAAATCACTGCATGTGACATAACACTAGTCGTTACGTCGCTGTCATACATACGATGTGCGCTTCTGGGAATATCTCCAGAACTTTCAGACAAGACTGAGTGCAACGAGGTTTCAAGTTCTGTAAATCTGCTTGCCACTGCTTTTTCTTCCAGTATACTTGCTACATTTGATAAAGTTTTGCAACAACCTTTTTCACGGTCAGAGTCAAACACTTCTGGATGCATGGTGTCGTTCACATCTGAACAGTCAAGCAGTGGGGTAATTGGTGCTATGTGTTGAGGAAGGCCCAGTTGCTTCAATGCTTTTGCACTTTTCACAGTGGCATTTTGATTTTCTGAAAGTTTTGATTCAATACTACTATTTGGAGAATTAATATTCTCATCAGAAATATTTTTCCAGAGATTTGTTTCTTTAGCTTTTTCTTCACTTTGGGCATTATCACTTCCACCAAATTTCATTACAGCAGCACCTGATTCAAGTTCAGTTCTAACCTCTTTCAGTACATCATTCACCAACTGACAAGCCATCAAATCAATGTCTGAAGCTCTTTCTGTGAATGTTGACCCTTCAAAGTATGTATCATCTGTCGAGAAAAAATGCGGTTCACAAGATTCTTGATCAGTTTGAGGAGTGCCATTACTTTCTGTAGGCTTTATAGTATTAGATGATTCACACAAGTCAGTATTTTCCGACACAGGTGGCAATGAAGTTACACAATCAGAAATTGCCAAATCTTGCGTTTTTAATACTGGCCCACAATCACTGACTTCACTATTGCATGAACTATTTAAAAAGGAATCAGACGCAGTGAACTTCTGCACCAAGTTTTGGAAGCTCTGCTTGTAAGGGTCAACCTGGGAGGGTTCCTGAGTTCTTGTTGGGGAAGGCATATCAGACTGAGAGGGTTTGGGAAAAACTAGGTTGTTCCATGAACAAGTGTTTGTATGCTTGATGCTATTCTGCACACAAGTTTGATGGTCACCTTCAGTCTCAGGGTCTCTGATATTCTGCTCCACAGATGCAAATGCTGTGTCTTTACTGACTGTACTGTAAGCAACAGGACATCTAGGAGAACTTTCCTGACTAGCAGTGCTAGATGTTGCTCCACTGCTAATGCTTGACAAAATTTCTTCAACTCTTGAAAGAAGCTTTCCACGATTTTTTTCTCTTCTTATTTCCTCTTTTTGGATTGCTTTAGCTTTGTAGGCTAACATTTCAGATCGAGCTTGTCCACAAATTACAGGTGGTAATATAGGTTTTCGATGAAAGATCAGAGATGATTTACCAATGAGAGGACGTGGTGAATGGCATCCACATGATGACTCAGATATCCAACTACAATTGCTGCTACTAGATGATCCATGACTTCTCTCCAAGTAACTTCCCCCAACATCTTGCATGGAAGATGTATTTACCTCACCACAGTTTTGGGAAAGTCTAAGAAGCTGGTCCAACAGTTCTTCCATTGGCACAGCTTGCTGTGTAAATTTATTTGGCAAGAACCACTCAGTTGCAAAAATGCACCCAGCTTACAAGATTCTTAACAACAATTCATTACACAGATTTTGACATCTGTAAACATGAGAAATATGCTGCATTTAAATCTGTACAAACTAGAATAGTAACATACAATGTACAAATTTGACATCTAATTTCTAACTTCGATGTTTAATTAACATCACCCAGTTCGTTAAATTTACTAATCAAAAGTGGCAATAAAGCTGTTGAATGAAGGATTTTTAATAGACCTTGTACTAACCTAAAAATTTTGGTGCTGCATATCACAGTGGCTAAGCATTTACATGACAAACCTTGCTAGGTAGTGATGAGTATGTCTGTAGCAACAATAGCACTGTACTGACTGGAACAGGGCTTTTCTGTCTGGCCATTTCAGTCTGAGCCGTTTCAGTCATGGGACTTTTCAGTTTTGGTCATTTTGGTCTCAAAACATTTCGGTCAGACTATGAAATCTTGCAGAAATCTTACATGTTCACTTTTTAATGCAAACTTACTTAAATCAACAAAAGCTTTTATTTAAGAAACTACAAACATGATCCAAGATCCAACAGTTAATCAGCATCAACATATGATTTTCATTGTCATCAGCAAGCAAATTTAATCATTATCGCCATTCTGCAATTTAATACAAGTACTTCAAACTCATAATTACAATTCAGATTCAATCGCAATCATGACTCCTCAAAAGGGCAGTGATGTTACACCAGCTAGCATGACATTTCGCCTGCCTATATAATCATTTCAATAAACAAAGGTAATAAATTGTTTATGTACAGAAATGTCATTACCAAAATGTCCCCACATTGAAATGACCAGACCAAAATGACTCATGACTGAAACGGCCAGACTGAATCCGCTCTGACTGAAACGGCTCAGACTGAAACGGCTCAGACTGAAATGGCTCAGACTGAAATGGCTCAGACTGAAATGGCTCAGACCGCATCAGCCTGACTGAAAAGTTGTGTACCCATACTGACAGCTGTGCTAAGCATATGTATACTGTATTGGTTGTTCAGTGGGGAAATTGTTCAAGCTGACTCCTAATTAACAGATTTTTGGACTGTGACTGAGTACTGCTGCGATCGAAAAGCCTGAGCGGCATGTGCGCAAAGCTTCGCACAAGGCTTAAATTCATACAGCATGGAATTAACGCTTAGGGTACATTTTTACTAGCAGCACAACATTAGAAGGTATAGCCTGTTCTAGATTTTCACAATGTTGTACTGACTCATGCAATCTAATAAATTCTGTCTAATACATTTTACCCTTTAACTTTTTATACATTTTCATATTTTACACATAACTTCAAGATAGTAAACAATTAAGCACAGAACAAGCCTAATATATAGTTTGCCACCACAAACCTGCATGAGGCTGCAACGATCATGAAATCTGTAACATTTTACTAGTATGGAACTTAAAGCCTAATAATAGACCTTTCAAAAAAGTCATATTACAATATAAAACGCTGAGACTCAAAATTTAAGAATCAACTATTGTGAGACTAAAGAATTTATAAAACATGGATATAACAATGCTGATTCGCTTTAATTTGTTTAATTGTACTGGTAACAGTGCAGGAGCAAGAAAGACCAGGATTTGGTTTATAAGAAGCACTACCCCAGTTAAAGATGGTTAAAGCACAAACAGATTACTCCAGAAATTTACAAACCGCCAAACACAAAAAATTGAGACCTGGAGTAGAACCTAACCTGGTCAGCTGAATTGAAATGACTGCTGGAAGATCAAGGCTATCATTGCTGTTGTAGATTTGAACAACTAAGACAGTGTTATCTTCTTGTGAGATTGATTTTGTGTGTAAGCTGTAATGATGCATGATGAAGTACAAAGTTGATGTTTTGCCAAGATCAATTTTTGACAATCAAATTATGGTAGCAATCTGGGAAACTGAAATACTGTCATGAAATGAACCAGCCCCAATATTTGCTTATTTTTTAATCCACAAGCAAGTTCTAATTTTTAAGGCTTGGTTCAACGAGATCAACTGGTAAGCCTTTTTTAGACTGATACTGATATTTTTCACAGCTGATACTTTTCATTAATCAAGCCACAGTTGAAAACATTACAATGAATATTAAACCACCTGACAAGACATGAAGAGACCACAACTGAAAAAATATATGGAAATCTTTGCATTTTTCCAAAATAATGATTTAACAGTTTCGCTGCTGAGTGGATTACCCTTAAGACAGCGTGAGCCACTTTTTTACCATCACTGTGCAACTCCATAACTTGCCACCTGATTGAGCTAGAGTTGTTCAAACTCCAAAAAGATGCGGCGAATCTTTTAGTTTAGACTTAGAAAATGAAAAAGTTTTGGATTTTTTTTTTGTGCGTGATGTCATAAGTGAGGTAGGCTTAGGCCTTTTTGGCTCAGGTTACCTAGGCCTGGGTCCCAGCAGCTAGAGGGAACTTTCTGACTTAAGTTTTTATTGGAAACTAAGCTATAATCCGAGTCCTTTGCACCCTTGCTTAGCTTTTTAACGTTTATGGTTCAGAAGCAGTGGTCTAAAAACAAAAAATAAATAACTTAATTAGAGGATTAATAGTGCAAAAATAGTAGCTCATACATGATTTCAAAGTACGAATATATCATGCATTGGCAGCCAATGTGTCAATAATCAAAATTTAACATTTTTAACCCTTCCACAACTGAATTTTTATGCAAAGTGCATAATAAAAAATTACGTTTTTGTAGATTGTTCTACTTTATTTTGATGAAATGGGCAGGTTACATTGTGAAAAAATTTAGTAGAAGTTAAAATTGCCAAGTGACTAATGTGTCCCAACAGTCTTTTTGGATGGGACATACTATGTGTCAAAGCAGTCTTGAAGTAAAAAGAGTATAAATCTAGAAAAAATTGTACTTACTGACCACAAAGCACATAAATCAATGACAACACAAGACAAAGTAATGTCATAAAAATCTCTAAACAAAATGCAGAAAAAAGACACACAATTTAGCCTTTGTTGTGATAAATTGCAAAAAAGGCCATGAATTATGCTATGTTGCATTCTGTGCACATGGTCTGCATTCAGTTTTTAGGTCCCCTTTTACACACCCAGCCCATCTTTGATGAGTTTTACCTTCAACTGTCCTCTGAAAGTTAAGATCCAACATGCATCATCCATGACTTATGCGTGCTTCCACAGTCTTTCACCTCTTGATTTTTGTTTTAGCCCTTTTCTTTGAGCATGGTGAATCATATCTTCTGCCAGCTCCACATGAAAGGTTCTACCATCAAGACATAGTGGTTGGTATATGACCTAAGCATTTACTGCAGCAAACATCAACATTTGGTAAAAAAGCTTCTTTCCACCGTTTCTTTCAGGATCTTCCTATCAAGGTCATAAGGCTGGCCATTTTATCCACAAGACTAGTGAAATGATTGAAAATTTCACTAGTCTTGCATGGGAGGTGTGGATCATTTTAAAAAATTGTCAGCTTTACATTGGTGTAGTAGGAGATTTGCACAGAGAGTAAAGAAACATCTTCAGAAACGCTATAAGTGGACCAGATGTGTTCTTGTGATCACAGTGGAACTCTGGTGTATTTGTATTCAACTCATCGTCAACATCTGATGTCCTATTTCCAGACAATGACTGATCTTTGTCAGAAGGAGATAGCTGTTAATTGCTATCATTGACACCAGACTAAGAGTATGACTAGACTTGGATTCATCTGAAATATGTTTATAGTTAATGCATCCTCACCATTCTGCTATATCAAGGAAAACATATTCCTGAACACAGTTGAGTAAGAATTACAACAATACAACATGCACCCTAACTTCAAAATCATGGAAAACAAATCTTCCATAAAAACAAAAATAACAAATACTTATACTGTCAAGTGTTAACCTACCTACCTACATCCTCCTATTCTCACTGCACTGTCAAACATTTCTATTCTGAGCATAAGATACTGCACAAGTCAACACAATAAAGGTGAACTACACACAACTAATCAACCACTTCAACAAGAAATGAAACTATAAAGCTAAGTAGGTACCCGTAAGACTTTAAGAGCGGATGTCGATTTCTGAAGACTGAAGTAAAATCATCATCATCATGGTTAAAGCTATTGTAAGTAATAGTTTTGCTGTTACATTCTTTGTCATCAGTCGTACAGTTCCGCAAATTTCATATATTGGTTTTGTTTGTGCCAACTCAGTACGCAGATACTTACTCCAGAATTTTAAACGTGATCAGAAATCTTCAACACAATACCTACGAAATGATACNCGCCAACCGACATCAGCACCGTTGGTTGTGTATGTTATGGTCTAGTAACTTTTGATTAAAACATNACCATCCAAAGCATTACCATGTCCCTTAGTAAAACCATAGTCGCTGTATAGTAGAGACCATGATATAACGGTTAAAAATATCATATATTCCAATTGTTTCGCCGGAGTTTAAATAATATAACGAACGGTCGAACACGGCAGAAATTTAACATCAATTAATTACATGAGGATACCAGTAATAGCGTGATTCCAGTCGAGTCACGAATTGTAGTGACTCGAGTCACAATAAAAAACGATGTTGTGATGACTCGACTCAAGTCACGTTTTTCACCGACTGACTCGACTCGAGTCACAATGAATGACTCGAGTCAGTCATTTTCACAAAATCTCCGAACGTCTTCATGACAAACAGTTATTTTTCACGCAATGAAATGAGTTTTTTGCTTCAGTGATGCATAATCAACATGTTGGAGCAAATTTTCTGTTGTGACTGTGTCTGCTAATGATGTTATGCTAGTTTTTCAGGATCAAGGTTCCAACTGACACTTAGGCAGGACCAGGGATATCTAGAATTCCAAGGGCAGAACTGAGACTTTGCTTTTTACTGACGTGTCATCAGCACAAAATACATTGGACACATGATCGTGGTTTAGTGTAACAGGGCATGTCATAGTCGTGGCAGTTGGCCTCGTGCTTTCAGTTGGGGTCTTTGTTGGAGCAAGTGAAAGACAAGGAAGTATGTTTGTTGAAGCAGGGTTAGACTTGTTCAATTGACTGACAGATGTGAAATGAAAGCTATAAAAGAAAAACTGCTTACACCAAATGCTTAGATCCAAGTAGTCTGGTAACAAAAGTGCTGAAACAATATAGGACGACACTTTTCAGCTCATTTGGCACCACAAGCACATTGTAGCTAAAGAAACTAAAAACTTGGGAAAATGATAAATTTTATTTGACTTCACACATACCACAGGTGAGCATGGACAGGGTCAGGATTGGATGTCCTGCAGGATACTTGCGATTTTTTTGATTCAGGATTGGATTTGGATATTTATTTTTGAAAATTTAATTTAATTTATTTGTTTGTGAGCAGACACGAAGTCCGTAGTATGAACACATACACTCTGCAGAACGCAGGTTGATAAAAACAGACAATACAGAACGTAGTACAAGGCATTGAAGCCGGTGGAATCACAGGGTTACAGACACTTTTTGC
>JGI24021J15306_10007134_pt1 | contig 13565 bp, 11 predicted proteins | sample Ectturendosymbi1_FD_15306 | JGI IMG/M metagenome (IMG submission 15306) | reverse complement strand
CTGGATGCGTGAGGAATATAACAGCGTTTTGTCAACTCCTATTGAGGCCGATAATATCGGCCGTTTTGGCCGATACCGATATATCGGTAAAACCCAACTATCGGTCGATCTCAGGTTTTAATCACACTTGTCATCTTTTGCGCAATGAATCATGAACTCTGGTGGTTCCAATAAACCTTGAAAAAACTCTACCTGAGGAAACTGTTTCGTTGCAAAGCGATTTAGCCATAGCTTTCTCCAGACAGGCAACTGGCAACAAACTTGGAAACGAAAATCTGTTGCTAAATAAAACGAGTCTGTTCTCGGTTCATTTTCGTTGTTGTCGGCACTTTTACAATGTAGAAAGCGTGTGAAATACAGCAACAGGCGGAGTTTCCACGAAATGCTACCAATTAGAGATGATTTTAAAAAAAATGATGACGCAAGCTAGAGACGTATTATCTTTCATTGTTTTTAGAAACAAAACCAGACGCTCTGCCAGTTCAAAAGAATCAGTGGGACCAGAAATAGGTATGCACTCTTCATATAACTCACAGCATGCATGGGCTAGTGTAAAGTTGCGTCTTTTTTATGAAGCGTATATTGTGTCAGAAGCAGAGTAAGACTTTGTTGTTGCGTTACTGGCGTGTTTTTGTAAGTTTATCAACACTCTTTCTCAATATCTTTGTGATCTTGTTTACCTTAATTGTTTTGAGATTGTGCCGCGCCTCGGGCATCAGTCGTGGCCCTCAGAAATTTTTACAGTTTAGGTGGAAAATTCAAGACAAGGATCAAGGTTAACGGCAACGCAAACAAGGAAAAAATTCGCCATGTTTTTAAAGTTTTGCCAAAATATCTAGAAATAGATCTTTTCTAATGGGCTCATCTACAAAATCACTTGGGTGTAAAAACATACATTTCATATAAAGTGCAGTGAACTTCTGAGAACCAATGAAGTTTGTTGTGTGGAGTGGTGAGGTAGCTGGTTTTCCTGCCTTTGAGAGGCCATGCGCGCAGCGGCAAATTCAAAAAGACAAAGTCCATTTGGTAATGACTGCTGAAGTGCGCAACCAATGCAGTGGCAATTAAATGCCTATGATCAAACAAGGAAAATAAACGTTTGTGCAAACTTGACGTTTTTCTTTAAGAAACAGAAGCACCGGACGGAAGTCATCTCTATGAGGAAACAGAAGCGCCAAACGAAAATCATCCCTATGAAGACATTAAAGCAAGAAACGAAAGTCATATTTGCCCTGATGCAAAAAGTCAGTTTTCGGCTTTAACTTAAAAAATTTCTAAGACACCAAATAGCTTGTACCTTGTTTTTTTGTTGGCTGTTAACTTGTTTTGCCGCGAGTCCTCGTATATTTAAGGAAAATATGACAGAATACTTGAAACGATTTAATCTAGTTAAGTTTAAGAAATTTTTTATCCGATCAAAGGCAGTGGAGTGGAAAAACTTGACGTCATCCATTGCTGCAGGATTTGTAACGAACATTTTGATGAAATACATTCATTATGGCAAAGAGTTCAGTTTACACTAAGTTTACAATATTCATTCATCTTTAGCGAAAGTTAAGAGTAATTGTAGCAACCAACTATTTCATGTTTTTTTCAGAAATAGAAGCTGTTACGCATTGTTGGCAAGATACCTAGCTAGCTCATGTTTTTGTGGGGTGATGGAGGGATGTTCCGTATAAAATCATAGTAATGATCAAAACAGTTGCTGTTACGGTGTAACGGTTGAACTGTGATCTATTCGCCTTGCACAACGAAAAAATGATCACATTCGCCTACACAATAGTGCCGGTTTGTAACCGACGGCCTCCCCTGGTCTCAAGGACCAGGGGGTGAAAGAATGTCCCATTTTCAATTCACGAGGCAAGGGACGGCCTTGAAATAGCAGATGGTTACTGCCAACAAAAATAGCAATGTTTGCACTTGTCACACCCCAGGCTAAAGCTGGGAGGCTATCCGGCACAGTAAGAACGGGAAAAAAGAAAAGGTGAACGCTCATAAATAAATCAGTAATGCATTATGATAACATATAAACGCAACAAAAGCAGATACAAGTAAAGTACGCGAAGTAACATTGAATCATTACAAGGACAGCAAAACAGGACTTAAAAGGGGAAAGGAAGACGGACAACATAAAAGAGTAATCGGCGAGACGAGGGCGGACGAGTCGCCGCGCAATGCATCATTTTTTTAAAGAATATTCACGAGAAAGGGAGCGAATGGCTCACGTGATTGAGGAAATCATGGCGATAAATGCATGAGACGTGAAAAGCAGAAAATAAAGGCGGCGGTGACAGTAAAAAAGTAAAAAGAACCAAATAAGTGGGTGCACGTGTTCAATGTTGTGCAATCGGGCCTTGCACGGTCGGCAGTTGCCGCAGGTCAGCAGACCTCAGTGTTCCAGGTTGTTCTCATCTTTGAAAAATGTTTGCGGCGCCTCTGCGAAGCACGCCAGCCCAATACGTCGTTGCGGCGGCTGCTTCGGCGGCATGGAATTGTCGCGATCAACCACCGTACAGGAAATCGTCAATGGCCCGCGTCTCCACGGGTCGTACCGGCATTACAGTACTTCCCCGCCTTGCTCAAGTCACGTAATCAGTTGATGAAGCGCATTCCCCTAAACGCCGGGTGGCTAATCGTCATTTTAGTTACCTGTTCGCAATAACATGAAGTGCTGTTTTAGCTTGGTACACGAAAAGTAGCAGTGCTGAATAGCTTTATAATGAAAATAACGGCCAAAGAAAAAATTTTTTAACCTGTAACAGAGCTTCATGCCTCACCCATGACGCCACGCGTCATCACCATCGGCGCGTATCCACCCGAGTCACATAACAACCTACGCTTTGCGCAAATACGTCACTATCAGTGTTCCCTCTAAGAAAATTTTACACTGAGCTAATGTCGGTTTTAGCGCGCATGCAATTGCACAACCTTGTAGAAACACAACTAGTGAAACTAGTGAAGCGTTTCAAGCATTAAAAGGCATATATACACGATATTNAATTTGGAATGTTGCCAGTCCGCAAGAATGAGATTTCACGGCGCAAACGGTCTGGTGGTAATGCGCAAATGNGCNCCTTAGAGGGAACATAGGTCATCGCCATAACAGTTATTCGCGTTTTTCATTTTTCACCGCACTTTTCTCCCTACTGACCATATTTCATTGTTTCATTGTTTTATTTCAGCCGCAAGGCCCACAAGACGCAAAAAACACATGCGAGACTTCACGCAAAGAAAACAAAGTAAAACACATACGAAACCTCGAATATACTCGAGGCAATTACACACGCCCTAACACACACAAGACGAAGCTACTGGTGACGTAGCAAGAAGCAGCTTGAAAAAGCATTGTACTGAACAAGAGTCGTGTTTACTTCAGAAAAAAGTGAAACCTTGCAGCCAGGACACCGGAAAACCTTACGGTCATCGAGTCGAAGTGCCCCAGCACAATGAAACAACTTGGTGATATTAGAGTAAAAACAAACACACATACAACAGTGAAACATACCTGAGATACGGACTATGGAATTCAGCTGCTTTTTTACAAAATGCCAAGCGCCACGCGAAACCACACAAGCAATCAGAAAGGCATACCAAGCGTATGCGTAAACTACAAAGCAGATGAAATGATTACATTTTAATGAAAAATTTAACAAGATGTATCGCGTAGTAAATTTTCCGGTCGTTCATTAATATTGCAAAAACAAAAATGATCGGTATTGCTTGCTAAAGGCATTGTGGGATTTGTCTTTGATTTTTTGTTCTACATTTGCCCAAAGGGTAGCTCCTCGACGATAAGTTGTTCTTTTACCAGTCTTTGTTGAAACTTTTTATATAACATAGTTTCCGTTAGTTGCATATCTTGTATTGTGACGATGAACATCAGCCGTTTTCTGAAACATGTGTTTAAATGACGTTGGCAACAGTTCATGGTGAAATTTATGCATAAGTTTAGCTAATTCAAATTCATGAAAATCGTGAAGTTTCAGAATATTGAGAGATCTATACAGAGGTGCAATGTGACATCTAAAATTGCTATATGTAATAGTTCTTTTTCTTCTGTCGCATACACACAGCTGACAGGTGGTAAGACTATGCGGTTACGTCTGAAAGGAAGAATTGTGAAGATAAGTAAGAATTGCGAAGGTGTAATAGTTCGTAGTATGTTATTGTGCACTACGTCTAGTCATGGGCGTCGGAAGGGGGCAGGGGGGCCTTGCGGCCCCCTGGATTTTGAATATTTTAGCAACAAAAGGTTGGTTTGTTAGTTTTGAGTGGGAAAAAACAATTGTCCGCCCCTAGAAACATTTTGGAAAAATCCCCTAGTGGCCCCCCGGAAAAATCCTTCCGACGCCCATGCTCCTAGTGCAGCTATGTCCAACCTAAATGGCTTACTGAGCCAAAACGTATGTCACCATCTTGACCAGGGCCGCACATTGAATGACATATTACTGAGGTCCGCACATTGAATGGCTTACCTTGATCCTAGCAAACTAAATTTTACTTAAACTAACATACTTAAAGTGTTCGAATCCTAACTGCAGTGGTAACAGAGGTGATAAAGTGGCACTGAGAAGAGGACCACCTGCATCAAAAATGTTAAATTCAAGATTATCAAAACATGGACAGGCGTCAGTATGTGGGATATTTTACTAAAGCGAAAACCTAAACTGGGGAGCACAAAACCCTCGACTGGGCCACGGGTTGGACATAGCTGTTCTAGTGATTGTAAAACAGAATTACTAGCTGTGGCCCATGAAATAATCCAGGGGGGCGATTGGGGCGATCGACCCCCTAAAACCTACGAGTGTAATTTTATTCACCATAATTTTGCGCAATGCGGAAAAGAACAATCGCCATATAAGGCCTTTTTGTCGTCCACTGTTTTGTTACAACAGTGTTGTGAAGTATACTTCATCCCTCTTACAGTAGCGAAGCCGTTATGAGACTTGACTATCAAATGTTACTGAAATAGCCCCCCCTAAACTTACTGCCTGGATCCGCCCCTGATACAATGCAGTATTTTGGATGACAATGTACAAGACTGAAATATAACATTTTTAATACATTATTCAAGTATGTACTTTCCACGATGGGTGTAAGCAAGGAATCGATCAGCAAGTTTTTAATAGGAAATCGATTTCACGTAAAATTACTTATCCTCAGTCCTGAAAATTGCAAGCAAAGCTTACGGGTGAAAAGTTGAAAGGCTGAAGTGACAGCAGTTAAAAAAACAAACTCAAGACTACAATCTAAATTTCGTAACACAAGCTCAAAATCATAACATCTTAACAAACTGACTGACGTCAAGAATACTAGTGGCGACAAAAAAAGCTGACTCATGAACTGACTTTTTTTGTCGCTGACTGACTTTTTTTTGTCGCCACTAGTATTCTTCGCCACTAGTAAAAACTGACTTTTTTGTCGCCACTAGTATAAGTTCGGCAGTAGCAGCCAATAAGTTCGGCAGTAGCAGCCAATAAGTTCGGCAGTAGCATGTCCAACCCACGGTCCGCAGTCCGCATGCGGCGCAGTCGAAGGTTGTGTTCGGCCCTGTTTAGGTTTTCGCTGAAGTAAAAGTATCCTACATACCGACAACTTGTCCTTATTTTGATAATCTTGAATCTGACATTTTAGTTGCAGGTGGTGCTCAGTGCCACGTTATCACTTCTGTTATCATTGCTGTTAGGATTCGAACGATTTCAGGACATTAGCTTTAGTTAAATTTAGTTTGCTAAGATCAAAGTAAGCCATTCAATGTGCGGCCCTCATTAATATGTTATTGAATGTGCGGCCCTGGTTAAAATAGTAACATAGATTTTGGCTCAGTAAGCCATTTTGGTTGGGCATAGCTGTTCTATCTGCTTATTCTATTGTTACTTCATGATTGATGGAAACAAAGATGTGCAACTGCAAGGCAAAACTTAGCTGATATCAATTTTTTGTTGCTCGTCCAATTGCACAGACCAGCGCAGCTATTCAATCTGTGTGCTGAGCCACGAGAACGCAGCAGTGATGTCTATACTGCTCAGTGGCGTAACTAGAGGTTTAAGACAGGTGGGGCAAAACTTAGCAGAAGGGGAGCCTCTAGCGAACACTCAGAAAAATTTTAAGAAATGACAGTGAATCCGGCGTCAAGTAACTTCACCCCNCAGGTGAAACAGGCAAGGAATCTATCCCAAATTTTTAATAGGAAATCGATTTCACGTAACACTACGCATCGTCAGTCGTTGCATTTTATTTACAGTGAATCCAGATGTCGTGGATGTGGATACAAGATAAAATAAACGAAAACACCCCGATAAAAACAACCTGCTGAGAACCAAACGAATACTAGATATTAAATGTCAGCTCAAGAGGGGCCGGTTTTTGCATTTATCTTGCCAAGGGTGCGACTCCTCCCCCTGCTCCCGTCACGGCCGTCAGTTACGCCACTGCTAGTGCTAGAGGCCACGATAGTGTCAGGACGATGAAGCATCCAGTAATCAGGAATCAGTCAATCATTATCTGCTATTTTTAGGCGAATATCTTTAAAATCGGCTTAGTTTTACCTACGCAATCCCAGTCAGGTTTAGTAGGGTAAGTAGCAAATGCACCATTCCTAAATATCCAGAACTCAAAAACAAGTCGGCTTCATTCTTCAAACACGACAATCAGCGATAATTTTAGCAATTGATTGTGGCACCTTCTGATCAGCGTCTCGTATGGTCATCATTAATAGCTCATGTCCATATGTCCGTAAGGAAGTCACTCACTGCCAGAAAGCGTTATGAAACCCTGCATGGAGATAGCAGCACGAGAAATTGATGGAGGAACCATTGGCTTTGACCTAAGTGCAAAAACTGCCATTGTCCGATACCAAGGGTGGCAACCGGGCAATTACACCGCCCAAAGTTTTCAAAAACATGTTTAGTGTTAGGTGCAATAACAAGTTGCAACCATTTTGACCCCCCTGAAAACATCATCTGGTTGCAGCCCTGTGTGCGGTAGTGGCGGATTCATTGAAAGAAACTATTTTAGCCAATCTTCGTGATGCGCCTTGCTTCGAGATTCAATTTGACGAAAAGACTGATCTTACGAATGATTTCCCGTTACATTGGCAAGCTCAACTGATTTCATATGTTCGCTTTTATGACAAGCAACGCGTGAAAGTCGTCGATCATTAGGCCTATCTGTTTTATCTTCCTATTAGCATAGACACCACTGCAGCCAGTGTCTGCAAAATCGGCCGATGACTTTTCAGAACACGGTGTGACGTGGTTGAAATGCAAAAACTGTGTCCATAGACGGTGCAAGGGCTATGGTCGGCATTCGAAATGGCGTTGTTACGCTCATAAAGCAAATCGCACCAGAGGTTGTGAGCATCCAATGCGTCACAAACCGTGAAGCATTGGAGGATAAGAAGCCAGGCAATGAAGAAGAAAATTACCAACTATAGCTGATGTCATTTCTGATGTCATCAAAATTGTGAATGCAATACTGAACAGTCCTAAAAAAAGTCGTGACTTTGATGAAGTTGTCATAGAAATAGGAGGCGATGGGCATCTTTATCTTTCTGAAGTGTGGTCACGGTGGATCTCTCGTGAAAGAGTAATGGAGAGAGTGTGGAATTTGCGACAGGAATTTCTTGTGTGATTTGATCGACAAGAAGATCATAAAGCTCTTTTCTTTCGCATTTGTATTGGTTTGCTGGACTAGTCATTCTGGTGACATATTTAACCAGCTGAAGCACACGCTTTCAAGTTGTGGAATTGACATATTCGAAGCGACCTCCAAAATCACATTGTTCAAGCATGAAATAAAAAATTTCGAAGAAGAAATCTATATTAACAACCTGATGAGTTTTTGGTTGGACATAGCTGCTCTCTATCGCTATACGGCACATTTCGTTTTGACATTACACCTACCAATAATTATGAAGTTTGTATTGGTGCAAGATTTTTTTTCAGTCCAAGCAGCCTCCAAGCTACACCATTTAATCCGTAAATGAACCGAATGCTTCGTTTTCCACAATAATTCAAACAGCAAACTTATATGATAATGGCCTAAACACGTTTCTTAAGGAAAAGTACTAAAGTGCCAATAAACAAAGGTTAATTAATTTTTCACAACGGCAATGACCTCCTTTTTGATTGGTGATTGGTAAACAACCAGCTTTCCAATAAAATGAACTATTTTTTCAGGTCAGGACAACAAGGAAACTGATGACGGGTATTTGAAGCCTGCAGGTAGGTCAGAATGGCGCAGCAATGTTTCCTAACACTAACACAGTTGTTAACGTGGGTATGAGAAAAATTGAAAGTTTCAGCTGATTTTGTTCTTGAACCTTGATTATGGATTTCGCAAAAGCATTTTCAGCAAGAATTAATTTCAGTGTCACAGAAAACCTCCGATCCCTAGAGAGCAGTTAGCATTCGACCGTTCACGATATCTACTTGTTTTCGAATTATTACAAGGGTATTGTTTTTGAATTTCGAACTGATGCGCATTGAAAAAGTTTACCTTTAGGGCATTTCTGCGATGTACCCTGTCATGCAGCTTATTAAAAAGATAAACTCAAAAACTTGAAAATGATTTGCCAACAGTTTTAAACGGATCTTTTTTTTTTTTTTCTTGGTTGGGGCTATTTGCAAAACTTTTCAAAAATGAATTGCTTGTGGACGATATGAATTCGCAAAATCATGTGAATCCCCTTTGCATATTTCCTGAAATAGTTCATCTTGTGTTTCACTGCCAGGAGTATCATGAAAAATACGAGCAACAATCCATAACTTTCGAAATACTGCATTGTGTGAAAATAATTTGGTTTTGGAAATTTCTGTGGCTTGGCGTGATTTCATAATTATGGAGTGCGACACATTGGAAGTTTATATAACCGTGGAACTTAAAATAACATCACATCGAAACTTTTTATGTCGTTCAGGTAAGTCCAACATTTTTGCAGGAATATGCTCAAATTGCCATTAAAATATTGGTGCTTATGACTCATTAGGCTTTTTGTCGTACGTGGTCAAAGATTTTAACGTGATCAAAGATTTTCGCCGACACTTTGAGTCACTTCGCAAGAAGCTGACATCACGCGTCGGGTTCATGAGGCGGCTCGTTGGCTCCGGTTGGGGTGCTGGAGCAACAACTTTACGAATAGCCACCCTGGCCCTGGTGCATTCAACCGCAGAGTACTGCGCTCCTGTCTGGCGCCGCAGTGCTCATACCCGTCTTATCGACCTCGCCATCAACGACGCCTTGCGAATCATGACTGGATGCCTGCGTCCTACACCAGCGGACAACCTTCCCATGTTCGCAGGCATCCAACCTGCTGAACGTCGTCGCAAAGGAACCACACTGTCTCTAGCACTCCGTGCCATGGAGCCTGGACACCTGCTCCACTCAGGACTCACTTGTGCATCGAGTGCAAATGCATGGCGTCTCAAATCGAGACACCCATTTGTACCTGCCGCACTACAACTAATTAATTTATCTCACAACAACATACGTGTGGCGCACTGGGCGGATCATCAGTGGAATGCAGAGTGGGCGGACAGTCCAACAAAAGGCCGCATTTTCATCCCCGACACCGGCAAATACCCCCCGGAGCGTCCCTCCCAAGAAGAGCCTGGGTCCAGCTTAGCCGCCTCCGCACCGGTGTCGGGCGTTTCCGCTCCTGCCTGTACAAATGGGGTATGGCTTCCAATCCGGCCTGTGAGTGTGGCGCAGAAGAACAAACCGTCGACCATGTTGTCCTCCAATGTCCAATCCATCGACCTCCCCATGGACTGCACGGCCTGACTGTTCTGGACGATGAGACTATCGAATGGCTGCTCAACGTTTGACCCGAGATGTATTGAGGCCATGCAGTGGTTTGAACAACTGGCTCAAAAGATCAAGAAGAAGAAAGATTTTAAAAATAGGAAACAGTTTTTAACGAAAAATATTTTATGTGGGAAACGTACATATGAATTCAAACTTTAGCATTCATAGTTGTGGAGGATTGGAAACATGAAAGTATATTTTAATGCATTTGCAGGTTATCAACTATACCAGAATGTGAGTGATCGGCTTACAGAATTCTCCGTGAACTGTGTTTATGAATGACAACAACTTTCAACTGCAAGACCCCAACTTCAACACTCGCATTTTGTCAGAGAAGAGGCAAAGTTTCCAACCTGGACAAAGCACATTTGGTTGAAACGAAACGCGCATCTTATCTCTAATTCTTGCGTGATCTCTTGCCTGAGACAAATATGTTCAACTGTGACAGTACATTGGTCAATATTTGGAGTATGTCGTGGAGTCATTGCAGAGTTATATCTGGCCTAGCTGAACAACAAATAGAAATTCTTGTCATGCTTACAATATATTGCGCTATTTCGCTACAAGCTAATTGAAGAGAATAATAGGAAAGTTTGTGAATTTTTAAAGTTCGTCCTTAAGGGAACTGCGAGTAGATAAATATTAATAACAAGAGAGATTTTGCACTGCCTAAGTGGTACATTGGGCTGATTATGTGCCGCTGGAGCAGTTATAGGCTGTGCTCAGTCTTTCTATCCCGGTCGTGTCATAACGAAAACTTCAGAAATTTTACTTGCGGTCTGTCCAACTTTGTTCTAGGCCAGTGGTTCGCAAACTTTTATGAGCCGTGGGCCCCTTCTGCGTTCAACTGGCGAGAACTTAAATATATCGTGACACTTCGCTTATGCAATATCACGTCAAAGCTACCTGGTGAAGGTTTCTGCTCGTGGTTCACAAGGGCCGTTTGAGAAACCCTGTTCTAGGCGGTAATGGATGAGTGCAAAGCTAACGTTTTGCGCGCCGTGACACCACTGACTCACTATCAATGCAGGATTCCCTACGAAAATAGCCTGGTGGCCCGTGCTGGTGCAAGCATGCGGAGGTGACCTCTCCTGACGCTCCAGTGGAGTACGAAGCAAATTCAATGAAACTAAACCTTCTGCTGATAGTGATAACCATTTTTGCACAAATGTAATGGAACATTTTTAATTTAAGAAATAATAAAGCAACAACCAACGATTTAAATGTTTCGAAAACAAATGTCCCTTTAAAGGAGTGGTTCTCGGCCTGTGGAACACCAGGGTTTTTCAAGTGGTTGCATTATTATTTCTTGAATCGAAAAAGTTCGAGCGAATTCGGGGTCGTGTGCAAAATTTTTGTGCGAGGTAAATTTCTGGATTCTATTACTGAAAGTTTCACATTCCACTTGTTTCTTTGCAATATTGAATCACCCTATAGGTAAAGTTACCCACTTTTATTTGAGATAAACAGCTGCTTTTTATGTTAAACAGTTGCAGTCATCGCATAAAATTGTTTCTTTTTTATTTAACTTTTTATTTTACCCATTATAGGCACATTGGAGTAGATTAGGTTTTTCTGGAACAGGTGGTGCGCAACGACGGTAAAAAGCACCATATGGTACGCAATCAGAAAAAGTTTGAGAAACACTGATGTAAGTATTTGCTCGATGCGAAAATATTTCTTATACGAATTTGAAAGACGTCATCATTTCATTCCTTGAATTTACCCGCAATATAACACGTTTGCATAAAACCAAAAATCTGAAAGCATTTTGTTGAGTTGCTTTTCGCGTTATACTGCATGTGGCAAAAGCAATTGTGCATCTGCATGATACTGTTTTTTAACGCTTTTTGTTGTTTCAAGATACTTCCACAAAAATTATTCAATTTTCTCTGTGATTTTGAGCAATAAATCCCAGTGAAAGAAAGACCAAGTTTAATGCAGATGCTTCTAACCAATAGTGTTGCATTTGGTTTGGCTTCTCAGGCAACATCCAAGAATGAACAATCACATTAGGTAGCTCAGGTAATGCACTGGGCGACATAAATCCATTATGTTAGCATCAATGTTTGGCTAGAAAACGGAGGTTCTCACCAACTGTTTCATTAGCTTTTTTCCGAACTATCCTTCGTGCACTCAGAGTAGAATTTGTTTTTGAATATTTGCGGAGATGCTGCTCTGCGGCCATTCAGAAAACAAACGTGACACATGTTAGTTATTCAGCTATTTTCTAAAATTTTACAGTTGGGTGATTACAGTCCAGTGTTTCAGGCCATCCTTATGTGCACTGCATCGTTTTCGGTCGGATTGGATCTTCGGAAGATTCTTTTTGCATTGAAACGGCATCGGTATGCATAACGTGTCGACTTAACGGTTTGAGATCCTTTATTACGGTTAAGTTGACAAATTCGCNACCTTTATATTGAGAGCATCTAGTACTACTTCGAAATATTACTGAAATTAGTCTTGACCACAAAATAAAAAACGCTGATATGCGTTGTAACAGAGTCAACAATGAAAACAAGTATTACAGTAAGTTGTAGGGATAGCCAGCTGGATCTGATCACCATGAATAACTCAGCTGATCAGCGTCGCTCATTCAACAATCATCAGGAGTGACGCTAATTTAAAAATTTACTGGTCTCATCAACTTCTGTTTTTACCTATAGAAAAACCAATTTTCAAATGTATCCTGACTTAAATCCCCATCATGGACCCTAACTCTAACCTCAACCTGACAACCCTAACCCTTGCACTGACTAAAGCTTGGGGTGACCATACTCTGCAGGTTGGTTGGGACAACCAAACTGTAATGACGCCTGAGAAGGCAAGCTGTAGAGCGGGTCTCAACTCAAATTGCTCTGAGGACCAAATGAGGACTTATAAAATAACCCGCGGGCCGTATTACGACGCTGACGCAACAGTGGCGGTACATGAACTTGAATCTTACCAGAAACAGCTTTCACACCTTATTTTCTACAAAAGGTGTCGTGAGTTATAGGCAGGGGAGGGCTACCAACCGAGACGTAGGGCGATTACACCACAAATGCAATCGATTGTGATTACTTTTGCTTGCTACATGCTCGATTACGATTTAAAAAAATGACGATGTTACATTGAACGCAATCATGATTACAATCGCGATTATTCTTTTGTCGTGAAAAATCCTCAGAAAAAAAGAAAACCCATTTGCATAGTTTCATGCAAGAAGCAATTATATTTTTAGACAACATACGATATGAATGAAATGAATGAATGCAATAAACGACATTACCAATCTGTAAGTATTAAGCACTGATAAAAACGAAAAATCACATTAATTCTTCACTGAGATGTTTGTGCAGTCAACAAACCAGTGCGTAACTTTGGAGGTTTGAGCCAGGGGTGGGAAAACTTAGCTAGAAGTGGGCCCATTGGCCGCTGGAGAGGGTCCACTAGTCAACACTCAGAAGTTAACTTGAGAAATGATGGTTAATCCTGAAGTGGATGGCTATACTAAAACCCCAAACAAACGGAAAATAATCCGAAAAACGCAAAAAATGACAACCGGCTGAAATCAAAAGAATACTATAACCGAAATATAAGCAATGAAGGGGCAGAGCCGGATTAAAGGGTAGGGGGGCCCGGGGCAATTTTTAGTGGATGGCACCTATGACGTAACTCATGACGTCATCGTTTGTAAAAGTTATGTTTTCGCTGATTAGCAAGGTTCCCGTTTGTTTTTTCCGGTAGTCGAGAATGTGCTTACTCAAATTTAC
>JGI24021J15306_10007133_pt1 | contig 13566 bp, 6 predicted proteins | sample Ectturendosymbi1_FD_15306 | JGI IMG/M metagenome (IMG submission 15306) | reverse complement strand
AATATTCTAAAGGGAATACAAGTACTAGCGCTTTGGTTTATTATGTCAGTAATGTTAGTCAAGGCAACGTCTGGAGTGGGAGACGCAGCAATGATATTTTCCCAGGGTGCTGTAATTAAAATTTCATTCAGTTTCTTGAAGTCTGCTCGAGAATAATCCCAGCATTTGATGGATGAAATTTTTGTTTCTAAAAGGTAGTGGCTGCAGGTCCATCAGTGGACCTTCATATTTGAAATGTTATTCATCCATCACCTGTAAAATGACAGTAACACACGATGAGTTTGTAGTAGAGTGCACTAGGTTTGGTATAAATGTACTAAACCTACACTATAAATCTTAATGCAAAGGTTTGGAAACATTTGAAGAAAGTATAAAAGTGGTCCCTTAACAAGTTCAACCATTAGAAGACTGCTACCAAAATCAAAGGCGCCAAGGTGAGAGTCGAACCGAAATCTGTTCACACAGCAGACGTAGACGCATTCGCTACACTACCACAATGGTGCTGTTAAAGTGACAAAGTCTGCATTTTATTCTAACCACATCACTCTCGCCGGACCTATAACCACTTCCCTTCTGAAACGCAAAGCTTTACTAAATACAGACTGGTAAAAATAAAACCACGCATAACCAAAAATGGCACTAAAAGGCAGATCCAGAAAATGCAGTCAACCAAGTTCATGCAATGAATCATGAGTTGAAAGCAATATTACCAATTAAACTTCTAATCATAAAACAACTTAAGCTTGTTAGACTTGCTACATCCACTAAGTAACAGTACAGAGATGAGTGGACTGTGAAATTTTTCAGTCCAGTCCTGATCTGCTAAAATTGAATCCGATCCAGTCCTGATACGCAAAATTTTTGAAAAGCATCAGTCCGATCCAGTCCTGATCCGCCAATGTAAAATCATGTGTTTTTATTTTGCTTCATGAGGCANAAGAACTACTCGAGCTATTTTGCCTTTCACCAATTACGATTGGTTGAAAGCAAAATACTTCCAGCAGTGCCTTTGTCTCATGAGGCAAAATAGACACAGCCTTTCGGCATTTCCGAAATTTAACAAGAAAGTGTCTATTAGGCATCAAATGCAAAAGCACTGCTGGAGTTGTTTTGATGTTAGGAGAATCCAGTTGCTTGGATTGGTCAAGTGACAAGGACGATACACTTGGATTAGCGTAAGGTCCATGTTACATGACCTAAAACCCTAAACCTAAAACCAAAATTTAAACCCAAAAAGGAAACCAAAAACCGACAACCTAAACCCAAAATTCAAACATAAACCCAAAACCTAAACCTAAAAGTTGAACTTAAACCTAAACCCTAAACCTAAAGGTAAACCCTAAACTGACACTTAAACATACGCCATAAACTTAAACCCAAAACTTTTTGAAAAAGTACAATAAAAGCACTCCTATCGCAGGTGTAACCTCTGCAAGCTAAGCCAAAGGAAATGGTGAGAGCAGAACCAACGAACAATCGCACAGTAGGCAGAGACACGAACCATACAACTATGTTTACGTTGCTACTAAAACTCAATGTTATACGTGAACAACGGTGGATACAGTTCGAATTGCAAAATAGCCCCAGGAGAGTTTTTGCATTTGATGGCAAAATATACACTACCATTTAGCAAACCTGTGAAATCGGATCACAACTAAAATTTTTGATATCTTCAGAATAATCACATTAAAACAACAAAAATTTTCTCAGTCCGATCCAGTCCTGATCCGCCAATTTTGAAAAAAATTGCAGTCCGATCCAGCAAAATTGGCTTCAGTCCTGAATCACTCCGATCCAGTCCTGATCCGTGCTCATCTCTGTAACAGTAGCTGATGATTAAGCCCTAACCCAGTGTTTCCCAAACTGTGTGCCGCTGAAGAGGGTGAAGTGTGCCACGAAAGTTTTATATTTTGACAAAACCTTATGATAAGTAGCTCTCGTTGCAAGGTTTGTGAAAAGCAGGTTGTCGATTTCATAAAGTATGTGTGCCGCAGCCAAATTCAGGATGTACTAGTGTGCCGTAGCATTAAAAAGTTTCAAAAGCGCTGCCCAAACCGATAAGTAAATAGGCACTAACTGATATTGGTGCGCACTAAAGTATATAATAAAGCTAAATAGACACAGCAACACCGCGTCTCTAACCTCCACGACTCACAATTTACAAATGTAATCTGACATCACGTTGTATTGAGCCTGATGGCAGATAGAAGACTGATGTGATGCTATGGTGGTGGTAGTGTTGAACAAATCGGAGATTTTTGCAATCCTAGTCCAGTCCAAAATTTTCATTGAGAAATCCGATCCTAATCCGGTAGACCTGTCCAACAGAGATGAGCACGGATCAGGACTGAAGCCAATTTTGGCCGGATCAGGACTGGATCGGACTGCAAGTTTTTTTCAGTTGGCGGATCAGGACTGGATCGGAGTGAGAAAATTTGTTGTTTTGAAGTGTCTATTCTAACAATACCAAAAATTTTAGTTGTTAATGTGATTTTGCAGATTTGTTGAAAGGTAATGTATATTTTGCCATCAGCGGCAAAAGCTCATCTGGGACTATTTGCTATTCGAACTGCGTCCACCTTTGTCCAGACTTCACATATAGTGTTGAGTTCGTATCACTAGTAGCATGGTGAACGTAGTCGCGGTGTTGGTGTCTATGCCTGCTGTGAGAGTGTTCAGTGGTTCTGCACTGGTTTGACTTAGCTGGTAGAGATTACAGTACCTCTGATGGGAGCAGGGACGTATAGAGGGGGACAGGGGAGGCACATTTCCCAGGCGCCGAATCACTGCAAGAGGCGGGGAATGACTGGGGGGTGCCAAAAAGTCCCAACAATGTCACAAGTATTTTTTCAACATGGTAGGCTACATTTGCTTCCGAAAGATCTGTTTCGAATATGGGGGCGCCAAACTTGCTCCTTGCCCTGGGCGTCATCTAACCTCGTTACGCCCCTGGATGGAAGTGCTTTTTATGTACTTTTTCAAAAAGTTTCAGGTTTAAGGCAGAGCCACACGTAGACGTTCCGTTTCAGTACTGAATTGTCAGTATCAGAGGCTTGAAACCACACGCATCCGCAGATGTCAGAACAGAAGGGGTTTCCACATGCGCACTGAATGCAATGATGCGAAATACGAACGCCACCATAGCAACCATGTCGCGTCTTCACAATTCACATCACAACCAGGCTGCTTGCTGGAATCATTAATGTTCTTTCCTCTTACACTGCCATATTGCAAGTTGATCACAAAACCACGCCATTTTAAAGTGATTCTTGCTGAAAAAGGAATAACCTGCTGTGGAAAGCAACTTGAACTTGCAACAAGAATGAAGAAAAATGCTTGCAGTTGTTCTGATGCCCTATTCCTTCCAGTGTTTCAAGTTTCTTCCAAGTTACAAGTTAAAAACACAATTTTGTTAAAGGAAACATTTAAAAATGGTGGGCTGAGGTAACAGGGTTGCCAATTTGGCTTTTTTAAAGCCAGATTTTGAAGTTCTGGCTTTTTTTGGAAATGAAAAAAGCCAGACAATCTGGCTTTTTCTCAGTAGGAAAAACTTGGCTCTGGCAAAACATCGTCTGAGCTGCATATTCATTACAAATCTCTTCTGAAGAGTCTATGATCATGCAAGGTGTAAAGAATATTGCAAAGGTTTTACTGTTGTCCTAAAAATGATCGATGCTATTGGTAAAAACAAATGTACAACAGTGTAATAATGGGAAAAGAAAATGCTTCTAAAGAGGGGAATTGTATTATATCGATGTTTCTGACGAGTTTTAATGTCTATTTTGTGTTTGGTTATGCATATTTTATGTGTATATGCTTTAAAACTGCTATCTGGCTTTTTTGGGTGAAGACGGGTTGGTAACCTGTGCGGCAGCCTAGTCCATCCATGATTTGTGCATTCGAAACCACACTGCCAAATGAATAAAGAGATTTTACCAATGGTGTTACACACAAGTAACGAATTAAAATCCAGCAGAGTTAAATTTTTACATCGTTATCATTTATGATAAGAAACTTAAACTGCTGTGCATTTTTACATAAACGTCAACAAAGATTACAAATTTTTGTTGATCGGTCTCAATAAAATAGCTTTGCCTCACATATTACAATGAAGTGTATTCAAGCAACAAAGGAATTACTGGCAGTTATAATACATGCGACCTCACATACTTTCAGATGATATTTTATTATTTGATCATAAACCACTTCACATGATATTACATCAGGTAAAATGAATAAATTAAATTCGTTGTTATGAACCACAGTTTTTTTTCAAAAAAAGTAAATGTGTCCTATTAATGCTCAGTGGCTAAGTCTTCCTAAAACAAAATGGTTTGCAGATTGTTAATTTAACAAAAGTCGTTCACACCACATGTCTAACAACATATTCTGTTGTGCATGAGCTTTTCTCATTTCTAGTGATCAACTGATTTAAAAACATGCCTACATTTTTAAAAGTGAACATTAGCTGATGCACTACCATTTCCATCAAAATCTTTTGCTTATTTGTGGGTTTACCGCAGACTCATTGTCCATATCACAGAGGTACACGAATAAAACAAGAGCACACAAATGTTTAGTCATGTCGTAGTTGACTGCCCTCCCCCCAAACGCCTAGTCCGGATCCGCCACTGGTCTCAGCGTAACCTCTGGTGTTAGTTCGTAAGTTCTCACATTGTTCAGCGGTTGTTTTTAAATCACCACGAACTGAAACACAATGAATTTATTCTTTTCAACAAATTAAACTCTGCATAGAAGCAATCAACACTTGTAAGGTAAACGTTTAGTAGTTTCAAAATTACAACCTTTTGAACCACAGCTTGCATCCCAACAATTACTGCACAGCTTATAAAATCGTCCTAAATCGATTTTTTCAGGGGCGCAGAATCGGCAGTTGTTACTAATTTTCACCTGAACGTTACTAATTTTCACAAGCAAGCTTTACACCAAAACATCTAAACCGATCCCAAAAATCCCACGGCTCAACATAAAACAGAACACGTTTGACTATGCAAGCTCAATAGGAGTACCTTTGATTATTTTTAACATTCGAGATTGCACGAATATGCAGGATTCAGTCTACCTTTAACCAGTGGCGTACGGTGGCCATTTTGGTAGGGTGTTCACCAGGCTCGCAACCAGCCCGAAACTGTGAAGGTTCACCAGCCGTGGTGGTTGTCGCCTACCACAAGCCATTCGAACACTTGAACAGATTGGCAGTTGATCATAATAATCAAACCACGCGAAGCACGTACGCTAGAACGTTGACGGCATCGGGCACGAACAAGAATTAATTAATTTCATTTCCCGTGACAAAATCTTTTGAACACCCGAATATCCGCCACTACCTTTAACAACGAATAGTCTCTACGGTTTGTCATGAAAATGTTAACAAAGTGTTTGTAGCGCAAGGGATTAAAAGCTGTTTTAAAATCATGAACCTAGTGTGAACTGATACATTTTTTGAACAGTCTGTGAAACTAAAACAAAAACTGTTATTATATTATCAGTTATCACCTACGAACGAGGAAATGCAAGCCTGCCACAGTTCAGTAACTCACAGATCCAAATGCAATCATACGGGTTTTTTCGGGGTAAATTACCTTCAATATTTCAGGTAAATCACGTTGACCTGTATGTCATGAAAAGCACTGTACACATTGCGATAAAACACAGGATTGTCTTTGAGAAAGTTGCGTATAGACAAGAAAAAGTTCCATACATTGCAACTTAGCAAATCGCACATCACTTCCGATCACCAACAGACCATATAATCGAGTCAGAAAAAAGAAAGATGGATTTTATCTACACCGAACATTCCACGCGCTTATCGTAACATTCATGCATCAATGGTATTTCACTTATTTCACTGTCTTGGAAGACCATTATTGCCCATCCTTGTATTTCACTTCTGGCAAAACGCACAACATTTCAAACATGAAATTTGCAGCCGTTAATGCGGTTGTGCCTGAAAAAAACATTCAATTTTTAGAGATAAAAAAATATCGGCGATGCGCTGCACGCGCGGGTTCTTTCGAAGTTATACAAATATCACAAAACAAGAAAAGAAAACGATCGAATCATGAACGACGATTCTTGAGATCAAGAAGAGATTCGGTGTTCTAACATTACCAGCGATGCACCAAAACTTACACGAACATCTCGGGCAGCAGCAAGATTCAGCTGGAATTGTTACGAAAATCAGACAAAACCAGACTTTTTGCATAAACTTTGTACTTGCAAAGTGATGACAGTGGAACAGCGACATAAAAACATGTCAGCGTGCAGTCAGAACCTCAACCAAGTTAAAGCTTCTGTTCAACAACAATAGCATGTCGGTTTTTCGTTACAATCGATCAGAACACCAAGATGCACATTTAATTTCTGATAATTTTTCTTCTGCCATCTTACGTCTGGCAGCGTTATTTTATGTCCTGGCCTAAACTAATAATGCAAAAGTATCTGAGCAACTTCGCAAAAATAATAATAAATTGGCAGTCTTTAATCCAGTTTAAGCCTGCAGATATTACTGTACGTCCTTTCCCAACCCTTTTCATTTGTTGGGGCTGGCGATTTAAACAGATTTGAACAACTTCAATACGGCTATGGAATTAGAAACATAGGCAACAATGCATGAAGAATTAAGCAGATATCTCAACAAGAGAAACTTATTTCCAACAAAGTTGACTGTTTTGGGAAATTCGCATCACAGCGCTCTTCAACCGGTGTGCACGGTGCACCCTAGGGTGCATCAAAATATGCGCGGGGTGCACCACTACGAAAGGGTTCACATGGGTGCATCACAAACTTCACACTTAACAGATACTTTTTACAAAAACTTTCTGTTAGCAAAAATGAACCAATAACCTACCAATGACTTTCAGGATTTAATCTGGACTTTGCACATTCTAAAGAGTGGTGCGTAAGCATCAGACCATGTCAAGCTAAATGTTGCAAGTAATTGATTATTTGTGATTCATAACCAACAGACAATGAGCCATTGTCAATTGAATTATGTAGCTGAGTTACTGAAGTAGAGTACTTGCTTATTTAGGCCAGAGTACTTACCATAGGTGTAGGAGCAGGCAAATTTTTGGGGGTGCAAAAGATTTTTGCCCAAATTTCCCCAAACTTGCCTGAAAACAACTCCAAAGAAAATGACCTCAACAAAAAAACTACTGCATTTCATTTCCCGTTAAGCGCATTTTTTCAAATCAAAGCACTTCAAACACCATTTTTGCCCAAATTTCCCCTGACTTGCCTGAAAAGAACTAAATAAAACATATGACCTCCCCAAAAAACGTCTGCAATTTAATTCTGGGTGCCATTTTTGCAAAATCAAAGCACATACAGCAACTTTGCGAAGGTTTTCACACATTTTGCCCAAATTTCCCCGGATTTTCACCAAATCTAAAGTTTTGGGGGTGCGCTTGCACTCCCACCTCCTACACCAGTAGTACTTACAGACATGGGCGCAATTAGGTGGGAGACGTGTCATAAATAGGGTGCATGAGTTCATCAAAACATCTTTAAGGGTGCACCACAACAAAAAACGTTGAAGAGCACTGCTCTATCATTCGGCTGGTTTCGACACGAAATACGCTTACGCGTTTGAGTTCCTGAATGTGCAATTAGTCAACTTGAGTAAACCACTTTATCAACTTCAAAAGCTGAAAATCCCTTCATAAATCTCCAGAGCAAAAAATACATTTTAAAGAAGTTTGCTTGAGGCAGTATCAAAAACAAGCTGAAATTGTATTCTCAAGAAAAGATGCAACATACCCGTTGTGTCGTAAGGAGGAGACACTTCAACCAGGTCTGTGCCAACAAGGTTCAGGCCACGACAACCGCGAATGATCTCTAGTCCTTGCATACTTGTTAGACCTCCTACCTCGGGTGTTCCTGTTCCTGGGGCGAATGCAGGATCGAGGGCATCAATGTCAAAGCTGCAAAGGTTTACACAAGTTAGTTTCGCTTCATTATCGAAAAGGAATCGCACATTTACACCACGTGATGTTTATTGACGCAAATGGCCAATGGACATGCAAGTGAAGCGATCGCGTTGAAGACAACACATTATTTGTGCCACAATTTCTATATTTCAGCTGGTAATGATGTGCGTAAAATTCTTTAATGTCATAGACATACAATGGCGGTCGTGGTGGTGACGGTTATGGCGAAAGCAGTGTGCCACGAAAATCAGCATTTATGCAAGTCTCGGCAGCATCAAAAAGTTGTCAAGATTTTAGGCAGTAGGTGGTGGTCCTTAGAACCACTTTAATCCAGCGCAGTTCTGAATGTTCTTTGATAGTTTTGGACAAAAATGTGACTCATTTAGTTTGATGAAACATGTACAGCAGTTTGATGAAAAATGTACACTTTTGTTAGAAAAATGTATAGGTGGTGCCAGTTGTCTGTGACCAATAAATAGCAGGCAACTTTCCTATCCAGTGATATGCGATTTGTTGAGTACATCCTTGAGTATAAAAGATCTTTAAAGTACAAGTGACTTTCGCAGTAGACATAGCCGTGCAGAAGCCACACAATTTAAAAAGGCAAATCAATTTTACACAGCTTCTCAATTCTTAATCAGCACACCAGTACTTCCCAATGTTTCCCACTCTTTCATTGAAATCGTTTTTTATACAGAGCCTGCACTCGTACTGCTTTAAATTCCAGACACAGTAAGGATTGCAAGATCAAATATACATTACGGGATATGCGACTATTGGTATTGAAAACGTCACTGCAAAAAGTTGCAAGCTTCTCCCCCTGCTTGCACAAATAGTGCAATGTTTAGCGTACGAACAGTACCCTGCCGCACGTTTAAATCAATGTATGTTCGGTCTAATAGGAAAAGGCAAGTGGTGCGACTTGGTCCAGCAAACTGAACATTTAAAATGCTACTTGTTCGCTCACGTTTATCAAACTTTGTTATTAGATTGCATAGTGAGCGGGTTGAAACCAAACACCATACTGTAGCACATTTCCGTTTTTAATGGGTTTCTAGAGTAGGACCACGCAACGAAAACTGGTTGCTCCCTTTTTCTACTGCACCAGTAAACTCCCGTTTTTCTCATGTTTTTCCAACGTCTTTCCTGCAAATCGTCTATTCTTTACTCGTCTTTCCTCGCACTCACAGCACAGCACCGCATCGAGAAGCATTTCGGAAAATGCTAGGTAGCGTTATCCACAAAGTGACTCTCCACGTTAACGCTTTTTCATTTTTGTACGTTCACCCCAACATGATTTGATTTTTTTGTAACTACATTTCATCCAAAAACGGATAAGCTTAGAGATAGCAATATCTCTTAAAACATGCATATAAACTTTCGTAATTTGCGTTACTGGTAACTTTCTGTAAGTTAGTTTAATTGCGGTGGAGTTGGCTTGTATAGCTGTGCAATGAATCTTACCCACCTTTTCTTAATTATCTAAACCAGCTATGTCCAACCGAAATGTAGTGCTGGGCCAAAAATGAAGTCCATCCCTTAATGAGGGCCGCACATTGAATGACTTGCGTTGTTCTCAGCAAACTAAATTTTAGCTCAAGCTACTGAAAGCGTTCGAGTCCTATCAGCAATGATAACTTTTTGGAACCTCTAATCACTCCATAATTGCCATGTCATAGGCGATTTTAGAGTGCCAGTGGAATCACGAAATAGAACTCAGTTTAGTTCAAATAGAACACAAGGGTAGAAATTTAAAAAAACCAGACATGAGTTTTGCACCTCAGTGGGCACATGGAAATCTCCATGTGCGCAATCCAAACGTGGTAGAGTAGCACTGAGGAACACTGAATCAAAAATGTCACATTCAAAATCGTCGAAACAAAGACAGTTTGTCATTAATATTGTGCATACACAACAACAAAGCCTTCAACTGGGCCGCATGCGGCCCGCAGGTTAGACACAGCTGATCTATAAACATTTATACGTTTGTCCTTACTCATTGGTTCCAAGCACTTTGCATTAAACGCCTTTCCCACGTTTTCCTTTTACTGGGCTGGTTTGTTAATGTTTCATTCAGCTGGATAAACAAGAATTAGATTTTTCAAATTTTCATAGTTTTCAAACAAGCTTAGATCGGGACGCAAATGCCTTGGCATATTTGAGCTTCATTGTGCGACATCCCGTTGTAGACTTAAAAATAAAGAACTGTGGAGTTACGAATTATTTTACAATATTTTCTAAGAACCATGTGCAAACTACAGGGGCAGAACTGACGATTACCTGACAAGAATGTAGCCATGCAGTAAATTTTTGATATAACGCGCAAATAGATTTTCCTTTGACCAGGCGCACAACACGTGTTGATGTTGTCTCGGTCGGGTTACCGAGAGCAAAAAGTAATCCCCTTTTCCCGGATTTTGATCGACCACTAGATGCTAAACAAGTTGGGCAAGCGACACCTCGAAAGTGCGAACCGTTAAATAGGAACTTAATGAAAAACGGTAGTCCAACAAACCTAAGGTAAACCGGTCCGTCTCCGATATTTTCGCGAATTTCTTTCATCAACGGAACTAAAGACTGGTGCCAACATTCTTCGGATGTAATAATTCTAAAACCCTGGAATAGATTAATAAACATTTCAGTCTGATGTTTCCACCAGGGTTAAAGAAGCAAATTGCGACCATTTTCTCGATTTTCAATCATCGGAAGAAGCCGTGAAGAAAAGGACTAGCATGGCAGAATTCCGGTGATCTACGCCATCAACAATTCTACACCGATGGCTTCATCAACCACACAAACCATGGAAGTAGTGTTGACACGTGAACTTTCCAAAAAAGATTAACCCTTAAAAAGTACCTCTATTTTCTGTTTACCCAAATAATTTTCACATACAACGAACACTGAAAACACAGTGAACATGTAGTTTGTGAGGGAATCAGCGTAAAACAAGAAAGTATTTAAGTTTTACTGTATTCGAATGTTAAAATATCTTAGCATAATAGATGCTAGGCACATCACATAAATACCACCGCATGGTACGGGACAAACATAGGTAAACAGATGAAACGTTTAGTGAGAATTATAGTTATTTATCCCAGGTGCACAAGCGTAAATTTTTAACATTACCTCCAGACAGGATTCAAACGTGTTAAGAAATAGCCATAGGTGCAGGAAAAGGGCAAGTTTTGGGGGGTACAAAGAATGTTTTGCTCGTATTTTCCCAAATTTTCCCAAAAAGCGTTTACGCGACAAACTTTCTCACTATAAACTTTCTGTAGCTGCTGTACATTCTATTTTTCCTCAACCATGATGCTGTAGATTTGAAAACAGAAACTTCGGGACGTGAAATTTGATTCTTAATAACTTAACCCGAGGAAGAACGCTAGGCTATGCAAGAACATTGTCAGAAACCTGCTGGCTCAATACTTTTGAGCATCTGCCTCACAGTTCTGAGGTTTGGTGTTCCATTCACATTCCGGCTGTTGCTGTCAGCAAGAAACCTCACACCTAGTTGAGGACATATATGCAAAAAGTGTATGAAAAAAACGTGTTCAACTGTTCATCCAAAAACTCAACAGTACTAAAATGAAAAACTATTAAAAACTCTTACAAGCTTTCAAGAAATCAGCCGAACGGGTTCTGCTTTCATTTTTTGCGATGATTCAAACTTGTAACTAGTCTGCACAGAGGTGAAGAGTTTGAATCAATCAGCAGATTTTAACAGGAGATCGATTTCATGGAACACTACGCATCGTCAGTCCTACAACTTTATTCCATCAGAATCTGTCCACACTGTCTCTAGCACGCCGTGCCACGGAGCATGGACATCCGCTTCACTCAGAGTCAGAGCTCACCTGTCCATCGAATAGGAATGCACGGCGCCTCAAACTGAGACACCCATTTGTACCCGCCGAACAACAACTCATGAGTTCATCTGACAACAAGAACAGAAGTGCGGCGCTCTGGGCGGATCACCGATGGAATGCGGAGTGGTTGGAGAACACTACGAGATTCCGTACTTTCATTCCGACGAAAATATAAACCTGGAAACCCTGCTGATCAACGGCAACGCAGACGTCTTGGCAGGTAATGCATAGAGACAGTGACTGCTAGCGGAAGACCACGGGAACCACTGGTATACACAGTCTTGTGAGAATCAATAAGTGAACAAGTCTCTGCATCTGCAAAGGTCGCACGTTGGGAAAATACCTACGCATAACAACACGCGTTAATTCATTACTCCATAATCTTCTCATTTCGCTTTTTGTGCAGATGTTACAGCAATTCACTAAACAACTACAATTTATTGCTCTTTCATTACTTCAACCTTGCAACGTATTTCTTAAAGAGTAAACTGCTCCGCTCTCAATTAGATTATTTAACGGATGTCAAAGGTTCCCTACAAGCTTTTTCAAATATTGCTGCCAAAAGCTATTCAGTATCAATGTCTATATTCTTCCTCACAAAAGTAGAACTGTTTCCAGTGGTTGCAAAAGTGCGGGTATCAGATATACTGTGTCCTGTTTTGCTATGTAGCACCTTCACAACTCGGCGTAACCTGCGCATTCAAGGCAATACTGTATTTGAAAACTTCTTGGTTGGAACAACCTAACAATTACTTTTGAAAACATTGTAATAAAAGCTTTTCAAAAATTTGCAAAAATTACCAAGCTTTCCGCAAAGAATCATGTTCAGAATTATAAATGTAAACTCTGCAGTTATATTATCCAGGCTTCACAGAACCGTTATTTTTCACAACTGCTACCAAATGCTTCTCTAAGTTCAGCACGAGCTTAACCGAGTCTTTCTTCTCTTTCTATGGACTTCTCTTTCTATGGACAAGCAACCAAAAATAACTTAACTACGTTATTTTACCAAGTTAGAAAGAAGAATACAAAACTGTGGGCAACACTCCAGATTGAAAATCGTACATACTGATTTTCTCTGCCTATTTTCCACTTTACGTTTCATCCGCGCCACTTTTTTTGCTGAAATTCGCTCAAGTTTGCAACACTGTAACTCGCCAGCCGATTGAGCTAGAGAGCTGCTCAAACTCTCTAATAATTCGGGAAGTCTTGTAGTTTAGATTTTTTTAAATTAAGAAGTTTTGGATTTTGAGTTTTTTGGATGACGTCATCGTTCCCTGGGAGCCGACCCAACGAGCCGATTTCGTGGCTCAATTTTTGCTGAAAATTAGGCTATAATACGAGTCCTTAGAGCCCTTGACCGACTATCTGGTGTTTCTGGTACAAAATTATGGCCTAAAAAACAACAAATCCATTAATTCCTTAGGGGAAACTTGTTTGAACTTTGTTGAAGGCCGACGTTTTCGAAGGTGTTTTAATTCATAAGGCTGGTTTACACTAGGGCTGAGGAAAGCTCAGCAAAGCTTGAAAACTGGTTTGTTCTATTATGACGAAATTCCCACGCCCTGCTCAGCCCGCGCCTGCGCCAGCCCTGCTCAGCCCAAATATTTTTACGCTCTGGAGGGAACTGCTCAGCCGAGTTTAGTCAGATTCTCGGCGTGAGCAGGGACGGTGTTGAGGTACTCCGTGGGTATAATTCAGGAAGGTGGTGTTTTTATGCGTTTGCACAACATTTCAGGGAGGAAGAG
>JGI24021J15306_10007131_pt1 | contig 13568 bp, 8 predicted proteins | sample Ectturendosymbi1_FD_15306 | JGI IMG/M metagenome (IMG submission 15306) | reverse complement strand
TAATTTTTTCTTTTTGTTTCATATGTCAACTTTTGCGCAGGACTGAAGATGTGTAACACACGAAACTAGTTTCCTTACGCAATAAATTGCGATCGATGCGCTTGGTGTGGGTCACTGTTGTGGCTTTACAAATATTGCTAAATCAACCACAGTCCACAAGTAATACCTAAAAGACAGGGAGACGGGGTCTGTGCTAACAATCCCAAAACTATTGATGCGCTCAAGAATAGCATTCGAACAGAGATCAGGAGTGTTCCCTAATGAGATGTTGGAAAGTAGCCAGCGTGATACAGAGGCAAGGAGCTTGGATTGAACGCATTATATATAGACTTGACTCNAGAAAATTTGGTACTTGAAATTTGATAAGTTTTGCAATAATTTGTAAACTATTGAGCTGTGCTCGNCAAATGGTGGNGCACGAGGACAGTGGTGTTGGAGCTGGGGATGCAGNGGGTGCAAGTGCACCCCCAAATGTTTTGATTTGTCAAAATATTGGGCAAAATTTCGATATTTTTTAACAATATTAATGAAATTATACTTCCTTGTTATTGAGTGCATAAATAAAATGTATTGTGTCAAAGAAAACACATTAATTAGCTTATCTATAAAATCAACAAACTGTTTGTAGCAACTTCGTGTTTTCGTTTGTGAGTATTAATGATTATCTGACTTACTTGATTGCTTTGGCAAAAGAAGGCATTTTATTTACGTGTTTTATTAATTGTGCACTTAGGGAATCGGGTATACTACAGGACACCTACTTCATATTAGTAGAGTCTATGCCAAACAAGTAGAGGAAAGTTTTTGCTTTTAATTTTAACTATAGTGTTTGCATGAACACATTTTGCGATACAGTCCGTTGCAGATGNGCAGTTGAACTGACANTGTTGTGAGACTCACCCCATAGTCATAATATAAATCANATGACACATGCCACATACATCACATATATGTCTTCANAGAAGGAAGCAGTTTTATAGGTCTGTCTCAGCTAGGTCTGAGGTTCCTTGCTGATGGCAACAGCTGGAATGTGAGTGGAAAACCTTAGAACTGTGAGGCAGGTGCTCAAGGAAACTGAGCCAGCAGGTTACTGACAATGTTCTTGCACAGCCTAGCGTACGTTTTCAGTTGGGGCATTTAAGCACCGAATTTCAAGTACCAAATTTTCTATTTTCAAGTCTATGGCAACATGGCAGAGGAAAATATAATGTACCAGCAGCTATAGAAAAATTGTGAGGAAAACGTTTGTCGCATAGAAGTTTTCGGTCAAATTTAGGGAAATGCGGGCAAAATATCCTTTGCACCCCCAAACAATTGCCTGCTCCTGCACCTATACACGAGGAAAAACCTTACACAACACAAAATTTACATGTGTGTAAGACAGGCGTATGATAAAAATGGCATAGTATTCCTTTCGATAGAAAATACTGCTTTATCAAAAGTGGGTACATCTTTTTGGACCACCCTGTATTTTTCCCCAACATATGATCCTGGCGTAAATCGGAATATAATTCTGGTGCAATTTTTATAAGTAGTTGTAATTGCATTTGTGAAAATTTCATCGCAACTCAAGGCTTTGTTTTTTTTGCGAAAATTATCTCCTCTACATATTTGGGAAAATTTCCTCGAAACTAAAAACTTGTCTTCCTCACACGGTCATCCAACTTCGAGCAATTTTCATAAGTTTCACAATTTTTAGAAGTTTATTTAGCAATTCACAAAAGCTTAACGAATCTTTTCACTCCTACATCCACGCTTCGCATAGAAAGATGGAACATTGCAAGTAAGTTCTCTTCGGTCATTCACTAAATGTGTAAACGTTTCTGAATTTTTTCATGCTTAAATTGTTAAGCAATGTAAGAAAAGTAAGTTTTTCTTCCAATACGTTTTCTTGTTTAAATTCTTGACCATTACAAAAAAGGGAAATGTTTGCTATCAATATTTTAATATTTTACCATTGCCGCATTCGATGTAAAATTGATGGTTAAGCCCTATAAACCTCTTCTCTGTCTATGCTTATAGATAAGGCATAGAGCAGCGGTTCTCAATTCATTTTGAAGCCCGCACCCCGTCCGGAAGGAAAAATCATTTCAGCACCCCTTGCACCATTTGATGTATTGTTTTTTGTATTATCATCGCTGACATCAATCCATTCTCGCACCCTATCAAGTCCCTTCTCGCACACCCTTGGGGTGCGAGCACCCCTTAAAGCTGCTCTGCGGCTTAACTAGACGAGGCAAAAATTGTGAATGTTATCAGCACACTCGTTCCTGTTTATCAATATATTGGGCGGCTATATGCTTCTATTTCATCAATCAACCATGCGCATTATATACAGCATTGCGTTTGATAAAATGTTTCTACATCTGTGACGTGGTTTCTACATCTATGGCATTCTATTTGAATAAGAACTGATGATGCCTACATCGTAGGCGAAATATATACTCTGTAAGATCTTAGTGTCTGATCCTCTTGCTGAGAAAGCATTTCTTTCCATAGACAGTGTTCTGTGACGTGGTAGTTGAAAAATCTATGTACATTACATTTCTAATTCATAAAAAACAGTTTACATTCCAAGTCCATGCATATGAAGCATAATGAGTCAGTACTACAACAGAGGTTTCCAAGGGGTGCATTTGCCCATCTGAAGGGGTAGATTCATTGTACATTTGAAACAAATTAACTTTGAGACATAAAATCGGAGTCTACCTTTATAGTTCCTAAAGTCTAAAAGTTCTATTAAAAATTTGGTAGATTTTTGGTACTTTACTCAGCCTTTCTGACATAGGAAATTTCAGGGGTACATGCTCATGTATCGAAATGCTAAAGGGGTACATGGTTAGAGAAAATTGGGAACCTCTGTTCTATAAATTTGGGCTTTCGGGGAACTTTTGTGAAGTCTACTTTTTTCGTATATTGCGTCATAAAGCGGATAGTTGATCATGCGACCAGACGTTACCTTTATGCAAGAACGCGTCTGCGATTGTGGTTACCCAAAGCCAAATAAGTAATCAGTTCATATTTACAGTTTTCTCCAAGTCAGTTTTTCTTCGAAGGAAAGTGTGGTTTAACAAGAGCGAAGTAATTGCATTATAAGTTCAGTTCGCTTGACAGTCCGGTTTGATTGACGTAACTTTGCATTTGCGCTCGCCACTCCATTGCAGCACTCCCTTGAAAACTTTTGGCTTGATTACGAGTCGTAGCGGTACACTATCTAATGTCCACCACAACAACATGCTATTACTCAGAAACATGACCGTAGCTGAGGGACAAATGGGTTATGCCCACTCCCCATGCAAGAAAGAAACTGTTGTGTTATCATGTAGCGTAATACAGATCAACTCCAATAATTTTCCGTTGTTTTTGATATTCATATAGTTATTTTGCTAAAATATCTTCATCAAAAAGGTCATAGCACGGTTGACTGAGCACAGTGACGTAATAACACCACTGCTCAGAGGGGCCCCGCGCCTAGATCTTGGATTGGGCCCCGCACCTGCTAGGGCCGGCCCTGACTACTACTTGATCTTGTTTGTGAACTATGCATATACTCGAGACAAAAGTTTGTCTTATACCATCAATGGGGCTAGAAAACACAATCACCTAAGTCTTCCAATTTTATTAAGAGTTAGCAACAATTATGCTCTTTACTAAATCCCGTAAAAGTCGGACAGAAAACACTTTCAGGATCAGCGAAAAAGTTCGAATGAGTTTTTTATGGGATTTCAGATTTACTGCGTTTCTGTCTTAAAGCCAGCAGCTAAGTGAGCATAAGTAGTTTTGTCTTCAGCATTCCTACGTTTTGCAAGTATTGCTCAACAAGTAGACGGCATTATGTCTCTTAGTCCCACTCTTCCGCCGCCTGTGTTGGCCGTTACAAGTAGCAAGAAAAAGTATCAAGAGAGACACCGATGTAACTGTCAAACAGCAGTGATAATTCTAATACTTGAGCAGCGACAAAAGAAGTGGAATGATAATGACATGTCCCCCTTATTCATTCTTAACAAGCATGCTGATGTTTTTGAAAAACTGTGTCACAATTAAGATAATTAAAACAATGTTAGAGGGTGTCATTGCAATCTTTTTTTTCTGGAGCGCCATCCACTTTCCAAACTTTTAGTCTCAAAGATTATTCGAGAAGTTGTAGATGCATCCAAAACTGAGTCTACCTTTGTTCCTCAAACCTCAAAAAATCATGTTACTATTTGCTTCACCAATGTTGTGGAGCATTATGAGGAATTATGGCATTGTTAGTCTATTGTTAGGAGGCACTTAGCTAATAAATCAATGTCCCCCCTCTCTCAATTTTGTGTCCCAGGCAACAGCATTTAGTAAAACCTTCCTCCTGCGTTGCTGGATTTCAGCAAGGTTGTGCACTCACAAGTAGTCTTCATAATCAATGAATTAAGTCGGCTGCAACATCCGTGTCGGCCAGCACGGATATGTGATACGCCTCAGGATGGAGCGTGAGTTCCTTCCAGACAATTTGGCATTACTTGCTTCGTACGCAAACCGGAAGAGTGGGTTTGATTCCCGGTTAGGTCATACAGAAGATTTGAAAAACGGAACTTGCGACCTGTCCAGCCTCGGCGTGGACAAGTGCAAGGAAAGGTTTTGCGGTACTGCCATTGACTCCCCAACGATACTGAAGGTTGACCGTGGCCCACGAAGATGGGCTCCCCTGACCATTCATGACACTCCAGAGGGAGTGCAAAGCGAGTGTAATGAAACTGAACCTGCTTCTTCTCCACATTTCCTACAGCATTGGGTTTGATCGTTTGCAGCTGCATACAGTCAAGCCGGTATAAAAGTTAGTCTAAAAACACGAAGTATTTTGTTGATTTAGAAACGCAACTCATCATGCACTGCAGGCGATGGTAAAATTCGAATGAGGTAGACAAGCACCTTATGGATAACATGCAAGGAGACAAGAGACAAAACAAGGATTCTGACCTCCGGTTCAGAAAAGCAAATGCAGTATTAAATGAGCTTCATCATTTTGTGATGACTAGGCATGAGCTTTTATTGTACCGCAAAGCTCTGCATTTATTTACCTTCTTTCCAGGTCTCGTCTGTGGTCATCAATCTCGGATAAAAACCAGTTACCAGCGGAGCATCTGTTGAGAAACAGCTCAACTGGAAATAAGAATTCTCAAACTAAAACCTGTTGTTGATCTCTAGCTGCAACCACTTACTCATCACCTAGTGTAACATTCTTTGGATTAAACGGTAGGCGTAAAGTTGGTGATGATGGCAGGATGCTTTCCAGATTCCAGATCGATAAATGAGATGCACCCTAACAATCTCCATGCTATGAAAATCATTTCAAATTTTTGAATAAAGAAATCCTAACTGCGATGGATTTTTCGTGTGACCGGCATGCCTTGGAAAATTTCGAGAACTCACAAGGATGTGGACCCCTCGGTCTTACCATGCAAGTGGAAGCGCGAAATTACAAAGTGGATTACTGGTTTAAATGTACATTTTTCGTCAAAGGAAACAATGGCATATATACGCGAATAATTTTATGTAAGATAATTGTTTTCCTTATTTCACAGGTATTTGAATATCCAGAGCGTATAAAGCATTTTTGTCTCAAATTTTGCATGGTTGGTTTGGTTTTGTAGTAATTAAATGTTTTCCCCTTTAGCTTTGTGGGCAGATTTCTTTTCACAGGTAAAAATTAAAAATGCACAGTGTTGCATTTCATTAAAAACAGCCAGTTTGCTTCCATTATCCGCCAAGCCAATGTCCGTCTCCCGTTCAAAACGTTTCACCGGCGTCAGCAATGTTTCTGCCTCCTGTTGTTTCGCTTAGTGGTTGGCTGCGGTAAAATAAAAAACGCTGAGGACTTGTCATTACTGGGTAATGGCGTCCGGCCTCAGCGTTTGAAAGATCGACATGCTGAACTGTGCTGAGCCAGACTCACGGCAGTTGCAGACGACTGGCTGTCTCGGTTGTTTACCCGTCAATATAGGCCATTACCGTTCATCAGCGCAAAAGTTGTTCAAAAGCTGCGCCTTGTCTAAAAAAGGAAGAAAAGGCCGAGAAAGATAACAGCGTGCTTTATGAAAAATGCGTAAATTTAATTAATGGAAATATTCAGTAAGCCGTTTTACTGCCTGTACAGGAAACACGTAGATAAAAATACTAGCCTGCGAGTAAAGATGTTCAGACATGCTTCTTGCTTTACGTCTTTGATTGTGCTTGGAGCTTGCACTTTGTGCCTTGATCGTGCGAGAGTTGACGCCTCGTACGACGGACTTGACAAAACAGAGGAATACGACGGTATGTACGTTAGCGGAGACGACGCCGCCACTGGGCCGTGGCACCCTCTGGATCTCCCGCTCGTAATCATCAACGTGTGCGTCATAACTGTCGGACTTGTGGCAAACTGCGTCGTGTTCTTTGTCATTTTTGCCGGACGTGAAACAAGTAAGTCCGTGTCCTCTCCTCTATTAAAAACGAAATTTGATGTCAATCAAAGAAACTCTGGAGACACAAAGACTTTCGTCTGATTTTAACACAATTGGGACGTTTTCTTCCACTTTGATAAAAGCAGTCCTGAAAATCGTTGAATTTAATGGCGTAGGTACGGGTATTCAGCTGAAATGTCGTTTAACGTTGGATGTTCTTTGCTATCGTGTAATTTGTTTGGTGATTTTTGGGGGGTCAGTTTAATCGCATTCTTCTCTTGTCGCTTCAATTCAGAGTTATTTTTCCAGATTTTAAACTCTCAACGATTAATTTATTATCTCTCTGGAGTAAAACGTTCTCACTAAGTAGGTTGTGACATAACCAACGATTTTCCATTTTTCCTTCTTGCTAAAGAAAATCAGCTGCTTCTGGCCCAGTCGGGCTTTGTGAAGTTCAAATCGAACTTTGGAAAAACGCCTCTGTTGACGCAATCTAAACCACAGCTGCAGCAAGTGAAAAAATTAGTTGGGTTAACTTCAAAAAGATAAGTGGACTCATGGAGCAAGAAAAGCCAAAATTCTTCAGCCACTGTAATGCAGATGTTGTTTCCACCACCGCCCCTCTCCTTGTCAGAAGACTTGTACTTCCAGCGCTAAGTCATATTACGTCGCTGTTTCGCTTCTCAGGTTTCTTGATTGGTTTGTTATCCGCTTAAGGGCAGGTGCAAGACTTAAATGGTAGTAAAAGTAGGGATGTGGTGGAAGCAACATAGGAAGCAGCCTGTAGAAAACTGATACGTGGCTTGTTCATTGTTTTTGCGACAAATTTAACGAGCTGGAATCGCGGAAAGCTGGCGCAATAACCAATCACTAAATTTACTGCTTGGGACAACTGCCACCAGCGGTAACAACATCAAGGTTTGTTATCAGACAATAGTGAGATTTCTGTAGCAGACAAGAACGTCTTTTAGTTTGAGCTTTAAAAAGCCTAAATTTTGGTTCTGCAAAACAATTTAGAAGCAACCTTTGTCTGATAACAAACCTGTATTTAGTGTAACGATTTTCATCCTAAAAATTTTACAATAATGCAGCTTTTTTGACATCCCCTTGGCTCATGTTCTGGGTAATTTTGTTAACTCAATTTCCAACGCAGCACTTACAAATACTAAAGTCATGTCGCATTTAAACTACGCTGCGTACTATCACGTGACGGAGAAAAGAATTCAACACGTGTGGTTGATCAGTTGCTTTGCCGGCCGATGGCTTCACTGCATGACAGGCGTGTCAACAGGCTTTCGAATGTATGTTGTGGCCTATGCTTTGGCCTCCCCTCGGAAAGTGCCTATGCTTTGCCCCCCTTCGGAAAATTTCTGCGTACGCCACTGGTTGTAAACCTGGGGCATTTACCCTTGGGGGTACATTTTATTTTTCTGAGGAGGTAAATTTACCGAACCATACAGCAAATATAAATTTTTACAAATCATTCTATAGTGTAAGAGTTTGTTAATTTCGTATTTTTCAGAAATAAACGCCACAGAGTGTTGGGGGTAAATCGGGTAATCTTGTTTGATGAAAGGGTAAGATATGTGAAAAAGGTTAAGAACCACTGTCTTAGACGAAAACATGAATCTCCAACCCTAGGTCATTCGATTTCTACATGCACAGGTGGCAGGCGTGACGAAAAACATGGCGGCACACGATCTCAACCTCAACTATCTTCATAAAAGTACTGTATTTATCTTATTGCATGTTGTCACTTCAGACACGGGCTCATTGTATCAGGACAAAATTATGCGACGCACTCAAATATTGAAGACCGTAGAAATATTAGACAAACGTTTGACGCAGATATACTACACAAGCAGCAGCTATAAACACGTTGTGCGAATGTAGTTCAACGATCTCTACGTAATGCACATTGCAATTTTCTACTTTTCATTCTTCTCTAATCTGCGAAATGGAGTTGAGCAGCTAATTATACACGATGTTTTCAAGAATTTCCCCAAACTTGCCTGAAGACTTTCATAAATTTTGCCCAGATTTTTACGGATTTTGCCCGGATTTCGACAAATCAAAACTTTTGGGGGTGCCCTTGCATCCCCTGCACCTCCGCCTCGTACACCACTACTTTGACAAGCATTACAACAACTCAAGGACAGAGATTTACGTTCCTGCAGTGAGTTTTTCAAATTTTTTCCAAAACTGCTTGAAAAAAGTCGACAAAATCCGGAACTTCATTTTTTCTTTTTGAAACAGATGCATTGCTTTCCTCCAATTAAACTCGTCTGATTTCAATTGTTTTCCAGGTAAAACGGTTACGGCGTTGTACATTGTTCAACTGGCCGTTGCTGACACTACGTTTTTGCTGACTATGGCTGCTTTCATCATGCAGAAATATTACAAACATTGGTCAGCTGGACAAGGCAGGTGTTTGTAATTTTACAGTGTGTTTCATATTATTAGCGATAGCACTTCTTCCCCAGCTTATGCAATAAAAAGCTATACGCTTTAGATTGTATTTCTTTATTTGTTTGCCTTTGTGCATTTGTTAACTGAAAGCATTTTCGTTTATGCAGTTTTTTGCAAATTTTCGTTCGGCGTCAAGTTCGTCAATTATTACTCTGGTGTCTTCTTCTTGACTGCCATGAGTGTGGATCGCTACATAGCCGTTGCTTACAGCACAGCTTCCCACAAGGTTGGTGTCTGAATAGTGTATGGAAGTGCAAATGCGAAACGTGCAGGTCCTTGTTGCAAATGGTCGCCACTGTCAACTTGCTGCAGTCGACAATTCGCGGCCTGGTGTGTTCCGGATCATCTGATTGGTTCGAAAAGGTTCAATAGTCGGATGAAATTGATCTTGCCCAAAATTCTTATAAAAACGAATGTTTCAATAATCCTCTTTTTCACCTCCAGTTAAAGCATCTCGAGTGATCCATGGCAGTCATCTCTGCTTACTTTGCTCTGTGCACCATGTGGTTACTTTTCGCAGTAAATGCTGCAGTGGTAACAAGTAGCAAGTCACAGCGAGTATCTTTCCCTTGCCGCTAACGCAGAGCATAAAGTTGGAAAAGGCCGCACGTACCGTTTTATGTCCTGAGTGGGGATCAATTACAACCGACCAATTCGACAACCGACCGATTCGCAGGGCGGGTTGCGGGTTCTCGCATTTGTGGGGCGGGTGGCGGTGCGCGTGCGGGTGCAGGATGGGAGCGGGTTGAACTCGGTGGAGTGCAAGCGCGGGTCCGCGGAATAAGAGCGGGTCCGCGGGATGAGAAATTCTTTGTGCGGTTAACCGAATGTTGACTCTATGCATGTGAAAATGACATGAGCATGAAAATCAGTGCTGCAGAGAGCTTGAGAGCTTGTGATATGAGGGTGCAGCGACATTTTCCGGTGGTGGCGAGACCGCAGATTAGAGTTTCCAGATCTCAGTGAATTTGCAAGAGATACGTGATGGCAACTACTAGTGATGCATAAAAATTTCGGCTAAATCAAGCAAGTTGAAATGGGGAAGTTTTGAAATTTAGCTCAGGAAACTAATACGACGTCGAGAATTATCACTGAGGCCTTTTTGTTTGATTTTCCCCTGATCGCACGATCTGGAAAAAGTCACGTCACCATCAGCTTGATTAGGTGTGCCTGTCCCTTCCTCGTGTGGTCGGTTCTAATTGTGCTTCACTTTAGAGTGACGCCTTTTGGCTGTTTGCAGTAGCTACACAGCAGATTTTTGTCGAAAATATGCACCGTAGCATTCTAAAGCTTATCTTTCGAAAATTGTTGGTCCGCATGCCTCCATTGAATTTTCCCAAACTGCGTCGGTAAAGTGGTTCGATTTGCCTGCTTTGAAATGAGAATCTTCATCACCAACACGATATTGCGATTGATTTGAGGGAATGAAAACAGTATAAAACTTTTTTAAGAATACCCATATGTCTCTTCTTTGACGGCACCTCCAGATACAGACGTTTCTGCTCCCGCAAGTCCGTTACTTGTTTTACCTGCTTCTGTTTCGGATAAGTATCCACGCCTATTTAAAACAAAAGCAAATGACTGAATAAAAAGTATGCAATTCTGCCCAAGCAAACTCTATACTTTTCTGACCCTTGCTATGCAATTTTCTAGTATTTGCTGACTTCTATTACATCCAAAAGTTCGCATTCCCGTTTAAACTGAGCTTTAACCGTCAAAACATGAGCATGGATGAGGAATGGTGTCACGTATTTTTTTTGTAATGGCTTTTACGGAAAATGGTCTGTCGATTCCTAAAACTTTGATCAATTTTGAAATTTGTATTACTTTTTCTACAAAAAATGATACGCCAAGCCGTTGACCTGTTTTAGTCAAGAGCGGAAATAGAAATGAAGCCTGTCCCAGCAATGGGCGATCCTAAGGGGGGCCTAGGTGGACCAAGATTCCCGCAGATTTTTGCTTGGCCCCCTGTTTGCTCCCCCAATTTTTTCTTAATTTCCCGTTCAAGTTCGTTTGGTTGACATGTACAGTAGATAACTTTCGGCCAGCAATATTTTAAACGATCATTTAGAAAACCTCTAGCCTGCATTCAATATTTCCCAAATGCATGATAAACTGCGTTGTTGTTTTTGACAGTCGGGTACAGAGGCGGATCCAGGGGGGGACGATTGGGACGATCGCCCTCCCCCTTAAAACCTACAAAAGTAACTTTATTCACCGTGATCTTTTACAATTCGGAAAACAGCATTCGTGATATAGCCTAAGGCCATTTTTCCGTCCACTGTTTTGTCACAGCAGTGTTGTGAAGAATACTTCATCCCGCTTATAGCTGCTAAACCGTTATGAGACTTGACTACCAAATATTGCTGAAATCGACCCTCTAACCTTACTGTTGCTCAGATCCTGCGTGAAATTTGGTCAGACCGCAGCCGTGCTTGATGTTCAAAAATTCATTTCGAAACTAAGAAACAGTCGCAGAAATGTGAAGGTTGATCTTTCGTGCATTTCAATGTGAGATGGAACTGGACTATATTACTTTCAGCAGATTGTTGCTTGTCCCAGTAGCAAAAGATTTGTGAAAGCATTAAGAGTTGGTTTCAGTTAATTTATACGAATTCATCCTAGCTGCAGTATTGCGTTCTGCTGCCTTGGTGTATATCACTTCGAAACAGACAGTGGTCGTAGTGTTGAAAAACTCATTTCGAAACTAAGACACAGTCACAGAAGTGGAAGATTGATCTTTCGTGCATTTCAGTGTGAGATGGAGCTGGATTATATTACTGTCAACAGATTGTTGCTTGTCCCAGTAGCAAAACGTTTATGAAAGCGTTAGGAATTGGTTTCAGTTAATTTATCTCAATTTATCCTGGCTGCAGTATTGCGTTCTGCTGCCTTTTGTATACGACTTCGAAACATATTACATAAGTGGTTTGTGACTACAGTGTTAACTCTAACCACACATGTCCGGCAACTTCATAGAATTTTGTACGGATTTTCTGTAATGATCCAAAGCAATTCTTCAGAGTATTTCAGTTCTTTGCCCCGGAGGTCAGATATGTCTATCAGAAAAACACATGAAAGAATTCGCAAATCATATTCATTTAGTGAAAATGATTAAAACATGAAATAAATTTGGTAAAGAATTTCCTTCGGAAAGAGTCGAAGCTGCCTGCATCGGTCGAACAACTTTTTTCATTTATAGCTACTTAAAAAGCTGTGTTTGATTGTTACTGGTAGCTGTAACTCTTCCCATCACCAGCGCTTCATGCGGGAGAAGTTTTTCAAAAATGAAAGTAGTGAAAAAATTCCCCAGCAATTCCATGACCAGTGAAAGATTGGGTAACATTGACCTACCTTAAATTGGAAGGGTACTAGCTGAAAAAACATATTTAGATGATTTCGTTGATGAATTTGACAGTCAACATGACAATCGAAGGATTAAATTACATTGAGCTGATAATGATATAAAATTCTAACTTAGACTGTGCAGGGATCTGTGTGAGAATTATATTGCTCATTGTCTATCTGTCTGAATCTGTTTTAATTTAGAGTTAGTGCGTGTTTCGCTCATGGCAAGACAGTCATAAATCAACGCAGGGTTGAAACGTCAGCTTGTGAGGATCAGTCAGAGGAAAAATCAGTGTGAATATTAAAATGAACGACTTTGTTGGGAATATTCTGCAAAATAAGTTTTACGTCTGCTGTTGCATATTGCGACCAGGTACGCGCCCTAAACGCCGATACACATCTATCTGCGGCTCCTTTGCTACTTTAGGTGCAAGTGGTGCCGAAAACCCTCTGCTGTTAACTGCATACTGCATTGAATAGTCCTCACCCTATCCACGCTGCAGAAGGGCATTACATTTGTAATAGCAGTTGCATAACATTGTTATGGTTACACCACAAACACAAAATGCCCATAAGCTACCACAAAAACGGATTAGTCAGTAGTCACCATCATCGATCCGTTGGCAGATGGCTTATTTTTTTGTGTTTTGTAGTAAGAATATTTTGACGAAACTAGTTGGCTGTCAACAGCCCGCTTGTCTCCCGTATCAAGATGGAATTCGTGGTTGGAACCATTTCGCTTTCATGTGAATTGAATTCATTTTCTTGGAGCTGTTTTCGTTCATATGGAGTCGGCACAATTGTGTATGGGAAATTGTATTTCGTTTTACATGTGCAGTTCTGTGGAAGTTGCATGGTTAGCACAGAATATTCGACAAAGCAGCACACGTATGTGATTGCATTTGCTGTACAGTGGCGTTTAGGTGTCTTTAGAGAATAATAATGACAGTTCATATTTAACGATATTCACAAGCCTATGTTGGGTTTGATAGGATAAATCACAGCAACTTAATCTCCAAAACAACAAAAAATCACCATGCAAGATAGACATTTATGTTGGCCACCCTACTTCTTCCTTGGCCCCGCAGTGGCCTCATTTTCTTTAATTCTAGAATCGCCACTGTGTCCCAGGGTGCATTAAAAGCTTCGTGGCAGCCTTGTAAGAAAGGGACTGTTCGCAAAGCATTTTAATAAGAGCTGCTTAACCTCTGCAAGGTCAGCTTCATGTCTATTGGTGCAAAAAGCGCAGCAAAACACGGACATGCCACTCATGTTTTGTTCGTCAACTGCCCACGTTTAAATGGTGCAGGAAGTATCACCGTGTTGATTACCAGG
>JGI24021J15306_10007129_pt1 | contig 13571 bp, 6 predicted proteins | sample Ectturendosymbi1_FD_15306 | JGI IMG/M metagenome (IMG submission 15306) | reverse complement strand
AATGACTGAATAATTGCTCTCAATTTTTAGCAAGTTGCTGGAAAAATTGTGACATAAACCACTACCTCTCACGAGTAGTTTAGTTGCTGTGAATGAAACACTTTGAGAGCCGGCGTACGATATATTCGTGCTTCAATTTCGGCATAAAAAACAGCAGTTTTCGGTTATCTTACCAACGCCCTAGCTTCTCCGCCGATTGCGCTAGAGAGCTGTTCAAGGGATCAAAGTTTTCTTGCCCTGAACCTCTAAAAGAGCAGATGCGGATTTTTTTCGCATGAATTTTGCTTGAAGCAATGTACACATCCCACAAATCTGACGAAATCAACCGCAAAAGCAGCACCGAAACTACATTAACCGCACGGACAGATCACCAAGACTGCAACTCGTCGGCGTTGTGGAATCAATACCAGCAGGCGTTGCTTCATCCGGACTGCGAAAAAGTTTTCCCCATTTCGAAGCCGTTCACACAAGCCGTTACTGTTCAAAAACGATTTTCATGTTGGGTACTTTCCACACGATGCGTTACGTACTTCATAGCTTCGTGTCGCCCTTACCAGCTGTCTTTTACGTTCTTGCTGCAGCTACAACCGCGCCGAAACTTCACCACCTCTCTTGAAGTACTTTCGCTCACACTCAAGCTGTCGGCGAATTCAACAAGTGCCTCTTGTTGCGTATTCCAATTTGCCGTTGATATAAGACGCTTCTGCGCTTCGGAAGTGTCAGCAACGTTCCAAGCGGCTAAAGATTCATCTCGCGGGAACTATTTCTGGGTTTTTTTCTGCGCGTCACTGTAAATTTTCAACGCATCGGGAAGTGGTGCTTTTGTTTCCAGAAAACCGCAAAACACTACTTATTTCTCCGCAAGAAACAGCCAAATGTAGGCCTGGATTGTAGCAACGATCTTTTACCTTACGCCCTTCGGAATCTTCTGCACTCAAACTTTTGCTAATATAGATTCTGGCGGCCTATGCCACAGCAGGATAATGTCAATTTTGATGTTTCGCTCTTTGTCACAGTCACTGACTTACTGGTGTTATTCAAACCATTTTTGTGCGTTCTTGGCTCTGTCATAAGAGCTGTTAGTTAGTGTGTTAAATCGGTGAACTTACATCTTTTCGATTGATTGCATAAAGCGGGTTGAAACTGTCCTTTTTAATTTCCTACTAGAAAATAATTTACAAGTGCCAAAGCAACAGCTGAACCAACGTACGTCTGAAATGTATGTTGCTCAAAACGTTGCTTAAAAATGAGTTGGGAGTCTTTTCCATTGCTATCCTAGAAAGATGCGTACAAAGGCGAATCGAGACAAACTTCGTAGGCCGCTGTTTAGGAATTATTTGCTTCGCCTTGGAGGGAATGGCAGCGCATGCGCAAAAAAAACAAACGCAAAAAGTCACGAAGTGGTTCTGAGCAAATTCGAGCGCGGATTTCCTGTTTCTAATGTAGTCTTAGAGCAACTTTTTATAATAGGGTCGACCGGATTGATTTTCTAATACTTTCGTTGTCCTTGGTTTTTACATGAAGTAACCACAAACGTTATCTTTTGTTAGGTTTCTACCGTAATTTTTCAACAAAAAAGACATTGATAGAAGCAAGGGTTTAAACATTTAAGTATGTTTTGTATCATACCAGGCCGGTAGCCAAGTTTTATGGTTTGGAGGGACAAAATGCATTTTTAGTGGGCAAGACCTTTGTTTTTATTAACTATTTAAAACAATTTTTTTTGGGCACAACACAATTTGGAGGGCACATAAAATATTCGTGGAGCACTGTCCCCGAACACCGCCTCGTGGTTACGGGTCTGTATCAAATCACAAAAAAGAACAAATCTGACGAACCTGCCTCCCGGCTGAAGGTACGAAATTGCCTCGTCACGCAAGAACAACTGTATTATCGCTATATTTTGCCCACGGATAGAATTATAATCTTTCAGCTTTGCCAGCTCATGAGTTTATTAATAAATATACGGCTTTCTATGACACATTAATGTCAGAATGTTGTCTTTACTTGNACACACAATGACTAGCTAGCCGCATGTGAGAGACGTGCAGTTTGCGACATGCGACATGTTTAGAAATCCGGCTTCAAGTGCTTGTTGTGACAGGTCCGGCGAAACACTTCGCAAAATCGCATTCCAAGATCGCTTTCTTTTGTTATTTCACATTCCTGCTTGGCCGAAAATAAGGCGGAAATATTTTGACTGTTTTTGTGTTTTCTTATGTCGTTCGCGACCGGTTTTCAACTAAGCAATCGTGTATGCGGTGATACCAGCCATCGGTGTCCAGCCTTAACCAAGCTGTTTAATATTTGCCGTTGCCGCAAAAGCATACGCTGGCCTCAGATGGGGCTCCGGTGCTTTTCTTGTTTTGAATCAATTGAAGACTGTTCTCCTGAAAACACTTCCATGTGGAAAAGGTGCGCATATCTAATATAGCTTTATTTTGCAGTATGCAGTCTGCTTCAGAAAGCTGCGATTATTATGCTTTTCTGTGGATGAATGTTTCATAAACCTGGGATCAATAAGACTGATTACCTGATTACATTGGNTTAAAAACTGGGATTTTTACATCATTTCACATGAAGTTATTCAGCTTTTCTTTGATAATAAACGTAAATTCAGATTTTTCGCATGTTGAAATGAATAAGATACGAAAAAGTGGAAGTTAAAACCTCGTAAATTCATTTTTAAGAGCAAAAGCATGTGCTATTAAATTTAGAACCAATGTTCATTATCTTGTTTGGATCAAAATCTCATTTCAATTATTTTTTTCAAGTTCCATCGCAAAGTTCACGATAGATGTGCCAACTATAACAGCAATAGACCTTGAACCTTTTAAAACCCCCATTATAATATATATGTTTAGGCATTACAGTAGGTGTGTTGCCATAACCCCAAACAGTAAACCTAGTATCAAAGCAAGACCTTTTTTTATTGTAAAAAGTGTGGTACATGATATGTGTATTTTTAATGAAAATGCTTTTTCTGTACTTCATTTAAAATTAGTTGTTCTAAAGTTATTTGCTGCTGCATTTGTAGTAGTTCTCGTTAGATTGCCCAACGATAACAAGTATTGTGCAAACAATGATAACAAGTGTTGTGCAAACAAACAACAACGCGGGAAGATTTTGTTCACAAGATAAATCTTGCAACCGATCTAGTTCAAACAGTTTAAGTCTGCATCCATCAAAACATATAAGACAACCAGCCATTCGGTCACTGAACCTACTTGCTGTCACCGATGGATGGCACCAACCTAGTTCGGTGTTCCTATTCGTTGTAAGTTATCCGTCNCGCAAGAATTAGAAGGAAGCTTCTGGTTATATGGATGAAAACNTTCTAATTTCAGTGCTGATGTTACTTNGGAAGTCGTTAAAGTGTTTCTTATTCGTTTGATTCATATCAAAGTTATTGCGAGGCCGGCATCAACATTGGCTAAGCTCCCACTTGTTTCTCATTGCGAGTATACAGAAAAAAAACTTTGGAAATGGTTAAAGCAGGATTTCGACAACACACCTTGATGCAAACGTTTAAAGCACACTTAAAGATGAATGAGTTAACAACTTTTCATTGATGTCTCATGGAATTTTTAACGCACAAATAAAAATAACTAAAAAACGCCTTTGGTAACTCAGTAGATCAGTAGACTAAAGTTTACTGGTTCTTGTCTTAGTCCATGAGCCGATACAGTATCTTCGCTTATTAATTCAGGCCCGAGAAAACTTCTCAACTCTACAAAAATCAGGTCAATACCACAGGAACAGCGGCTACGTTAATGTTTATTGCTTGGCATTTTTCTTGCCGTCTGGGTAGTGGTAGTCGAGATTAAGCAAGCTGTTGAGATGAATGAAGTACATTGCCTCCATAAAAATAAAAAAATAAAGGGAAGCTTGAATTTAACAAAATTTTGAGGTCTAATTCAAGATCAGCGTTATCACACAACTTCCACTTCAATATCGAGCAATACTGTTGCATGTTAAGACTGCCACAAAAGGTAACTTTTTTATTAACCATTTTGTCAAATTATAGAATCCTATCAGCTCAGTGAAGCACGGATTCAACCATTGTGGGAAGCTAAACTAGCAGCTGTATCTCGAAAATTTATTAAAAGTTGCAACATCAGACGATTTTCTTCAAATTTAGTAGATTTTAATGAAATCTACAATTTCCCAATGAACTCATTCTTCCAACCCAGAAAGTTTAACTGGTTAGTATCTTGTAGAATCTAGAGTAAACATTCCATAACTGTCAACAAAATATACAGCTTCTGGTGACAAGCGGTCACAGGTTGAGGCTTCGGGGTCACATGCAACTCGAAGGCAGGCCCGTCGCCAGGATTTAGCAGCAGAGGGGGCCAAAAACCAGAAGGAGAGGCCAAAAGCCAGAAGAGGGGNCCACATTTTTGAAATACAGTATTGGACGTATGCAGCAATCGGTGGGCCAAAGGAGAAATGGGGGAGCACCGATTTCAAATGGGGGGCCGGGCATCACTGCCCCCACCCGCTGGCGACGGCCCTACTCGAAGGTTGCGCCTACCATCCAATAAGGCCTTTCACAAAACTTAAATTTGCTTTTGGCTTTCCATAATACGAAACTGCAGAATCATTGGAGATTTATGAGGTCTTCCGTGATGGTGGAAGAACCATAGTGAATATAACGGAAAAGCAGCCGCTTTAGCTTCTACTACAAAATATTGCAATGTCACCTTTGGTGAATATAACCTTGAAGATGGGCAATATACGCAATATGAGTTGAATGAAATAATAAGTGTTCATGATTTTACCATTTGGTCTCATCGTTTCCGGCATTTCCTGAACTGGGTGCGAAATGCGATAAATTGACCATTTAAACAGAGGTGTTGAGTTTAATAGTAACACCTACTGTCAACAGAACATTGATTCTAGCATGTTGATATTACGTAGAATCCGCACATTTGACGCCAAGGCAAGCTGCGCTATTATTAAATTTCCATTGTATTATTAATGTTTCATGACGCAACAAGAACGGAAGGGCTGGCGTTTGTAACGAAACAAAGGTTGAATGTCGCATTGTTACCTCAGGTTTCAAGAGTGCTCAATGCGCTCTCGCGAAGTTTAGTGGGACCAGTTCGTGGGCCTTCGCATCTGTGGTCTAATTCAGTGTTAAAGAATAAANTTTACTTGCCAGGCCACAGGGATGAAATTTGCTGCCCAGTCATTATACCGGATAGTGATATTTTTTGAGCCAGCCACCACNAGTGAAACTTACTAGCAAGCCAGTAGCAGAGAAACAACATTTCTAGCCAACCACCTGGACACTGACATTGAGGGTGTAACGTTGTTTTGGTCGGTCGTGAATTCGTGAACTGGAAGCGTTTTAGCAAAATATGTTGATACACGAGTCAGTTGAAGTGCTGGAGTTGGTGACGTGCCCAGGCAACCGGCAACGTCCAGAACAATTTTTTACTATCACTAAATCAGTGATAACGGTTGTTTGATCAGTCATTACCTGCAAAATACCAGAGTTCTCCATTGATGAACAGAAATTTAGATACTGAAACATTTAGAAAAGGATGGAAATCAAGCCATTTAGGAATATTCTTGTTAGGCCAAATTAGTAAATGTCTTTAAAACTCTCCTAGCGAAATTACCTCNCGCAAATATAGAAAAGCTGTAGCATTGGCCGTTCGCCCGTAANTGTGTTGAATGTAAGCGCAATTNTAGCAACAGGTAGTGAAAACAAGTTGTCAAATAAAAATCTTACCAAAAAGTTACTTGTGCATTTTAACCATGTACACGTTTCATTAAAGAATTTGTGTTTTCATCAGAAAATGCTTGACGAATTTACTCTTCTGGCAACATTGCTGCTTTATACTCCACTCTTTCACAGTGAATGCCTACTGTACGCGTGCACAGATATAGTTTGTGTACGTCCCGACCTAAAGCAGGTTGCAGCTCCTTAATAAAAGCATTCGCTTTGAATCTTTTTAAGCCAGTAGATGACTTGTTCAGATATATCCCAATACAATGCCCTGAGACTATTCCGTTTTTAACTCTGGTAACGCTGACTTTTTGGCANTAATCGTTATTCATACGATGGAGTAACGCTTTATGAAAGTAGAAAAATTAGTTAACAACTGCTAGCNAACTTTATCACATTTCANCCGTAGTTATGCTGCAAAATCGCTAAATGGAAGCTATAACGCTATTTAGTGAATACGCCATCTCTACTGTACGTGTTCGGAATAAATCCGTGTGAAACCAATATTGTAAAGACAGGGCGGCCTTTCTTGATTATTTTCTATTCAGAACACGTCTCCATGAAAATGCGACCAGCAGTAAGTAGTTTGTCTTCTATCGAACCTTGTTTTGAAGGATATAAAACTTACGATCCTATCGTAAAGTCCAAGCACATGTTGCTGATGGATCTGGGCGTTTTCAAGTGAATCACCCGGGCAGCCACACAACTGTTATCGTGAAAAAATATTCACAGTCAGTTTTGCTGACTTTTCCAAGGGTTTGATGAGAGATTTAGATGACGAGACCAAGGATTTAGATACACGAAAATCCCTTGTCACACAATCTCTCTGGTTCTTTCAAAACGGCACGCTGTCCGCTTGTTACCAAGCGATATCAAGTTCTGTTTTATATGGTGACAATAGCGAACGACAACCAACGCCACAATGAAAATGTTCAACAACAATGGGCTTTAACTCGTATAACTAAATACCTTGAGAAGCCTTAAACACAGCACGTTGAGTCCTGCTGAGCGCCAGGTACAGGTTAAATTTTCTAAATTGAAAAGTCTCGCCAGCTGAAAGATCAATAAGGCCGGAAAGCAGTAATTTATTGAAATAATCCAGAGCTTCGTTAATATCGAATCGTTAATATGTAACGAACTCTCGACTTTCATCCCTTTACCAAACAACGAGACGCCTTGAGTTCGGAATTTTCTACTTTCTATCCGTAGTTTACGAGTTGCTATTCAAAGTCGCAGCTTTGTAGTTACGAAAGCGCGCGTTGCAAATGATCCATATTCTGGCTGATTTGCTATGTGAGTTCGAAACAGGCGTTTTTACCGACAATGGAACAAGTATTTAGACCTGTTAATACTTCTCGCGGAATGAAAATCCACTCTGCAAGCATGTGGATCGGGTTGCAGAACGCTTGCTATATTATCACGATAAAAATCAAGCTTAGACTTCACTCGCTGTTTTGTATAGTTGGCTGTTCTCACACCTTGCCTGGTGAAAATGTGCATCTGATTTTTGTCAGCAGTTGAAGGCAAAGCTATATCGGAATGTAGTATGTTCAACTATGGTAGCAGATTTTGATTCTAGATTTATTTATTTATTTATTATTTCATATGACTCTGTTCAAGGCAAACAAGACACAGAGCATTCATGCGCAAAAGTAAGCAATTGTCAGTGGAAACTAGAATGAATGAAAGCACAATGGCAAAATAATTGATCAATGTAAACAAAGAGTGTCACATAGGATAGGTGAAGGACCATGGCGATCATCAAGTCAACCAACCCCGTATAAAACCTTGCGTGCTTAAAATTAGTATGATTTTGCTCGTATTTCTAGGAAAGCTAATGTTTTTTGGGCCTCTTGCAGGAATATTGGAACATGCACCAATAAAAACGCACGAAAAGCGCGTACATGTGAAGTAGCTTTCCAACAAAACGTGTGCCATTTTTTTAACATAAAAGAACCAGATTTTCAAGAAGAAAATATTGTTTTAAAAGCGGGCTCAGTCAGGCAGTCAGAATAATGTCCAATTACGACGTTGTAAAACGTACTTATGCGAAACGCAGAGGGGGAAACTAAAGTGAGAAGATTTCTGAATGCCGTCTTTCCTCTTGATATAGTCTGGGCTCTTGCGCTAGCGAAAGATCAGGAGATGGTCTTGTGAAGAAATCACGTTTCGACCAGGCACAAATTACAGTATAAAAAACGATTTATCCAACATGTAATTCGGCTAACAAGCAACTTGCAATGTGTGAAAACTGCATCAGAAACTTCCCGCGGTTAAAAAAAGAGAAAAGCGCACAAAGTAGATGGAATCTTACATAAAAGATTATTTCAGCAGGTAGCAATTAACTGGAAAAGATAGTCAACTTGGCAAATAGATTCATAGTGCTTATGTGCAAACAGGAGTTTTAGAGAAAAAATATTCGTTTCCAACTGTGTAAGTTGTCTGGGTTTCCTTCCGCAGCTGTTATCACGAACATTTAATGTGCCCTGCAGACCTTTGTCACGTTTACCCAATCTTAGTAAATAAATCATTGGTAACAAAACCTACGAATTTCGTCGTTGGGGGGAGTAAGCTTGTTTCATGTGGGATCAGTTTATTTCTCCGTTAATAAAGACTACATCGCAACAATGACTTTTTACAGTAAACTGGACCATTTGGTTAACGTTTCATAGAAAGCTTGATATCTGCATTTTAACTTTTACATCCGTGAGCATTCTGCATGGATTGAAGTCTGGAATGAATGCTTTTTCCTTTTATTGTCGTCACCAGTGCAAAAATATACGCCACTGATCTTATTGTTTGAATGATGCTCGGCAAGTCAACACTGACTACAACCACAAAATAAAAATATATTATGTCAAAAATGTACGCTGTGTTGACAACGAAATCAAAGCAGATCTATTTGTGTACAAGAGCTATACTGACAGGCGTCGACTTTAACCTATGTCATTTTCCTAGTGTATGATGTAGAGCTACTGGTTGTCATAAAACCATGTCGTGCATACCGAAGTTTTGAATAATACTTATCGGAAAAGACCTGGCGTTTGTTTCTGGTGACGTGTTCACTAGCGATGCAGCTTTGAGAGCCAAGGTTATCAGCTCGGATTTTAATAGAGAACAACAAAAGTCGCAACGTCTTGCTGAGTCGCAACGTCTTCTAAGCATCATTCCTCTGCTGTAATGGAATAAATTCATCATCCCCGAGATAATGCCTGAAATCATACTGACCACCGGTGAGGATACGATTTGTGTTTGACTCTCTGTTAAACCAGTTTGCTTGCCGGTTTCTAAATGTCCCGTTTTCAAAAGTTTGAAAACTTCCCATTTTTAAATACAACTTTACAAAAAGCAAAAAGCGAAAATCGTACAACATTTCAGAAACGAAAAGTTTACGAATATGAAAGTAAAACGTCAAGATTTATCTTCGCAAGGTAGACTGTACTCTCAACTTTCCCCAGAAGAAATGCATTTGTGATGAACTTCAACGTAAAATTATGCTTTCCTTTACACGCGGATATTGATTCTCAAAATGTACAAAGGCTCATTCGACGACATCATTGACATGTCACAAACTGCTGCGAAGCAACATTTTGCTTGGATGCAGAAACGGTCATGGCAACCAGGCAAAATTTCATTTTATGTGGGTTTGCACTTTCTCTTTTACGCCAAGGTTCTCGCGGATCTGAGCACATCTGTAACGAAAGCCTGGTTGCAAGTCAGCAGTTCCCCGCACAGCTGTATGGGTTAATATCAAGCAAGCATGAATCCGGGTGCCAAACGAATTTGCGTGCAACTTTCCTACCCGCTCAAAATCAATTGAATTTTTGCAGTGCAATCCAAATCCTAAGAAAAGAATAAAAATCTGTTTAGACGCACTCGACTTGGCAACCTAGTTTTTTTCGATGTCCCGTGGTTTTTGCATTTAACAGAAGATTTTACAGTTAATTAATTTACGTCAGCAAACCGAAGCTCAAAACTTTACTGCTCCAACGCAACTAAATCTTTCCTTCACTTGCTTTTTTTCACTGCGCACTAACCACCTTTCCGCTAAAAACACTTTATTCCAATACATCAAACTCCGTGGTTAACATCTGCATGGTTTTAAGCAACATTCATCCTACGGTTGAGAGAACGGAGTAAAGAAACGGTACCCATGTTTGAAAAAAACGCTCCACAATTTTTTCTTTTCCACCATCACGCTAAACGCACGAGTGAGTTTTCACAGCAAAATATGCCGGTCTCCACGTATAAAGCCAGTAGGTTTTGGGACCAAGGCAATCCATTTACAAGTGGCGAGTAACCTTATCCTGGCACGATTTACCCTCTCAGTTCAACTGTTTGGTTTGCAACCAGCGCAGAACGACAAAACAGCTCGAAATGTTCCGAATTCTTATCAACGGTTTGTGTTTTTCAGATCCTCCTGAACTGGACGTCGAAGACTTCGTAAGTTGCGCGGCAGCGCCTCCCAACCTTTAGCCATGCCTCGCATACCCACAAAACTTTGTAATATTTGCTTGCACTCCTTTCGCAGTGGTTAGCAAAGCGCACAGTGGCACCAATATAACAGATAGTCCCAGTAGGCAGGCCATGATTTGTAAAAATTGCAGCTAAACTCGCAGCGCATATTTTCGTGATAGTTTTGCTCGATCTACTTTCAGCCTCATTTGGCTGATCAATGCCGCGGGGTTCGTTCGCAATCCCTAATATGTTCACTCAAGTCTTTGCTGTGCGAGGACACTTCTTGTTGGGATCCCCTGTTCTATAGTATGCATGAAATGGAGTGAGTTGAAAGCTTTATTGATTGTTGCTTTAATTTGTCTCAGTTTTGGAATTCCATACCCATGCTTTTTGTCACAAACTTTGAAACTAGCCGTCTCAACTCGGGCTTATCTAATTTCCGTTTATAATTGGATTTTGCTCCACTCTTGGTCTAGAATCTAGATTTATTCTGGACATTTAGACTGAGTTGGCATAACAAAGATTTTGTACAGAAGGTAACTCAACGCTTGCAAATGAGGTCTCTCCCTCAGTTGGAAAAATGTTTGAAATGTGGGAAGTTTAAACTTCAGTTTTTCGAGGTCTTTTCAATTTAACCAACACGTCAGTGANCAAGAGTTCAGAAGTTATAAAATGACGATATGGCTNCTNATCTCCATCTATACTACGAGGCTGTATCGAACAACNAGAAATAATAAACAATTCTGAAGGTTCTCTTGAATGCGATCTAAAATTAAATTGGTGAAATGTAAAGACTTTAGAAATTTTGCAAGTGAAGCTGTGTGCGTTGGGTAATTTCTTGGTTGATTTTGCAGGAAGAAAGTTTGACAACCGATCAGCTGTTCGTTGATTACTTCAACGAATTTTTGCAACTTCCGGTACGTTTCCTGAGCAACACTCATTCGCTCGTGTCTCCACATTCAAAGCAGACTTCGTACCACGTATTATTAAGCTTTTTCTCACGCTGGGCTCTGGTATCTTTATTTTGAATGTGTATAAATGCAACCATCAGGCGTTGTTCATTCTCATTCTGCTCAGGGTTTAACTGGCCTGTTCACTGCCATCGCAATGAATTTCTCAATGTCGACGGAAAACGGCTTTACTTGCGCAATCCATTCTTCTAAGTTTTTTACCTACGATTGATGTTAAATCAGTTAAAGTTGGGATGAAGAGGCTGAAACCGACACAGAAAATGAAAAGCAACAGTTTAGGTCACAAGCATGATTTGTTACACGTTGTTCTTGTAATTGCGGTTTTAAATTATTGCTGTGTGTAGTGTTCTTGGCTAGGCAGGAGGCATGTCATCACTGAGGCAACCAAAAGTCAATAAAGTCAAAATTTTTCTGCCGCTTTGAAACTTCATGAAACGTCCACAAACCAAATTTCACGCTCATACCATGAGGGAATCCCAAGTTATTAGGTCAAAAAAGTCAAAATTTATCATTAGGTCAAATTTTATTTTTAGGTCAAAATTTTCTTGCAGCACAGTTTTTTCTCTTCATCGATACTTTATTGAAACTACAACAACAGATATTGATATGCTTTTGCAAATTTAGTGCAATTCTGTAATAATAGTGGGAGTGTTGTGACTTCTGGCGTAATAAAACTGTTTTGCCCACTACTGGACGACTGAATAGTATGGAGGATAGGCATGGTAAGGCAAGAAATGTGGTCTTACAGCACTTCGTTTGGTAAATGCTCAATCCATTATGCATATAACGTTTCAACTTTATGTTCTCAGGTTTGACTCTACTGTAGTTATTTATGATGTACTTATAAATATATCATCCCCAAAGTTAAACAACCAAATATTTCAAAATTTCGAAGCATAGAGTGCATGAATATGCTTCTGGGTTAACCTCAACACCTAAGGGTGAATTATTTTGCAGTTGCAAAAACAGAAAATTTATAGGTCAGAATAAAGTTCAAATTTGTAAATTATTAAGTCAAAATTTCAAGTTTTTAGGTCAAAAAATTGGTTGCCCTAGTCATCACGATGACTCCGTAGGTGGCGCTATAGACTTCACAGATGGATCCCGAACGTGAATGCGGGATTAGAGCTCCTTCGGATTAAAAATTGTTCGTTAAGAAATAATGGGCAACCCTGAAAACCATCCTCTCACTTTTACTGCAATCCACAGTCAATTTACATGGCCCAGGAACAGTGTTTGTTTTTTTCGGTATGTTGCTGCATCAAAACGAAACGCCTTGGTCTTACTTTGTTCACGAGACGGATCGCATTTTTTAAACTCCCATCGCTATATCACCGTTGCTGCTCTCGCACGGCCTTACAAGCGGTTGGAGGAAATGACCTTTTTGACCCCGTCTCCTCGCTCGTCTGGCGCTGCTCCACGTACCGCGAAACCGTAAACAGAAGTAGCTGCTTCACCGAGCAACTGCTCCGAAGATAACCTGTTTTATTGCGCGATGCGATATATGCCTTGAAAGTGTGCTCGGGTGATTTTTATCAACTCCAAGCGCTTCGTGCAGAGCTTTCCTGAACCGCTCAAGTTCAACACAGACACTGGAGGTTTCGAGGTGCTGACTTCAGCCAGACATGAACTTGCCGACAAAATAAAGGCGGTGGTGAGGTTGCACACTCCCATCAGCTCTGTTTACAAGGTGCGTGTGTTGCGTTCTGTTTTAATGACACTGGTTAAAAGAATTTCACGGCTGAGTCAGCATCCATTTCGTAGAAACCTTGGTACTCCTGACGTTTACCAGAACATGGACGATAAACAAATTCTTGCATAGTTTGTTTTAAAATATCATGAATATATTTTACTCGTTGTTGTTTATGAACATGTAGTCTTTTGAGATAACACTTCTTTGGTTTTAGAGCAGTGGTGAAAGTAGAATGATTTTCTTACCGGAACGATCCAATGTTTGTCAATACCCTTGCAAAATTTCAGCCATAAATATAAAAAAGCAATCAAGAGCATGTCTACTTTTGGCCCACCCTGTATTGTACATTTTAAAAATACAAAAAACGTATAGTACATTCTGAAAACCACCGTTTCAAAATCAACCAAAAACCGTTAGGCTATAGGCTACGTACGGCAACTTGCACTATCTCCGAAAGTGGTTCAGGCAATGCAATTTGAGTAACTTGAGTAGTCTAAATTTTACACCTCATACTATAGCCTACTTGCTAATACTGTATTTGCAATCTTCATACGCTAAAATAGCAAACCTGATACAAATACTTTACATCGTTTGCAGGACCCTAGGCTGTTTTAAAGGGGGCTCTTATGAAAGGTTTGCGATTGATGTCATACAAATTAGTACTACACGCAGGAACGGATTTAACTGATGCGAGGCAGTAGGCTAATCCACT
>JGI24021J15306_10007128_pt1 | contig 13571 bp, 7 predicted proteins | sample Ectturendosymbi1_FD_15306 | JGI IMG/M metagenome (IMG submission 15306) | reverse complement strand
CCCCCCCCCGTGGCGACGGGACTGCTATTACCACTTATCAAAATAGACGTGGTTGATAGGTACATTAAAACATAACTTTTTGCTTTCATGTTGTCATTCTGTATAGATTGCTCGTAGTAACATGTCTAAAATTAAAAAACACAATACCTTTCACAGGTGTCATCACACAAGTCCGTAGCTTCAGTAGAGGATCTTGACTTAGCGCAGTGGTTTTCAATCTTTTTCATGAAGCGACCCATTTTGCAACCCAATTTACCCTAACGACCCCCTTCCAAAAATTTCTAGTCAGGCATATGTAATGCACTTGTACTGTATTTGCACAATAGAAAATCGCAATAACTAAAAAATTACTTGAAATATCACTATGTTGAACATAGACCCATTTGTTAAATTCATGCACATGGCAGCACCAGTGAGAGAGGCCCGTGCCGTATGTAAATCGCTCCACAGCAAAATTAATTGAAAACTACAATAACTGCCAAGTTAGCTACCGCATTCATATATCTAATTTACAAACACAGCACACTGTTACGTCAAAAAGTCATCAGTTCATTGCCAAACGCAACAGTACTGTAATGGTCATGGACGTCCGCAGAAATTTTCCAGGCGGGGTAACGTCGGCATTTTGCTTATAATTTTCAAGTTGCTGATAATGCAGTGTAATTGGACCTTCACAAGACGCTTTACCCTTTCTACACCACAAAGAAAACGGTAACAATCACAAAAAAATGCACTTGGGTGGCAGCGATACCCAGGTATACTACAATAATTTACACAGTATGCCAGGGGTTTCCAAACTTTTATGTCTGAGGGTTACATAAGCTATTACTCAATGGTTCGAGGGCCGGACATCATAGTCATACGTAATGTAAGTGTTTCGAGATAAGCTGCGTTCTACCAAATCAACAGGTCTTTCGTAAATATATTATTTTCTCATTGTTGACAAAATGTCCTCGCGGGCCGGATGAAATGGCTTTGTGGACCGGATTTGGCCCGCGGACCGTAGTTTGGAGATCCCTGCAGCAGGCTATCTGCAGATTTTCAAAGAAGGATACTTCTCATCAAGTAAGCATAGGCATTGCTATTAACTTTAGGAGGAAGAAGCATTGCCATGGTCTTCAACTAAACCACAAAAAATGACTTTATTTTACCTAGCAACTAGAGCCGCACCAAGCTGATATTTTCGTGGAGGGCAAAATGGTTGTAGCTTGATGCTGCACCTAACAACTGAAAATGTTTTTGAAAATTTTAGTAAGGGGAAAATGCTCGGTTGCCCTCCGCCTGGTTGCGGGATCTGCTATCAAGACTTTTCAGAGTCATTTTAAAACAAGAGCTGCAAACGTCTGGGATCTCGTCCAATAGGGTCAATAAAACCATGCTTCTCTTTGCTAATTTTTTTACAGTGAACGCTTATCATACGTAAACCGGACAATTAGTCCTGTATTTTGACATGACTACGGTCAAGTTACCAGAATTAGAACACCGCACGCAGGCTTTACAAAACTGAGCAGTTGAATTAAGAAAACTTGCCAAAGTAAATAAAGCTTTGCACTCAGTATTTACTCAGACGTCAGAACTACACCTTAACGATAGAAATGTAGTCACACTAACCTCCATAGACGTATTCTAACAAGTCACGTATGTTTATACCGCGTGAAAAGCCTGCATAAGTGTAGTTTGGTACTCAGGCACATTGGTCACAATCAGTGGCGTTGCTGACGGGGCCCGGGGTGCGAGCTAAATTAAAAAACCGGCCCCCTACTTAGCTTATATGTCGGTATTATTATTCTTTTGGTTTTCAGTAGGTTGCTACCTTTTTGCGTTTTTCGGCAGTTTTTAGGAGTATTTTCCGGTGACTTTACACTTTACATCGGGATTCGCTATCAAATCTGACATTTTTTCTGAGTGTTGGTTAGTGGGCCCTCTACAGTCGTCAGTGGGCTCCCTTCAGCTAAGTTTTACCCCCTGGCTCGAACCTTTACTTACGCCACTGGTCACATCGCACTAACAATGGATTTTTCAAACTGTGGAGACATTGCTACAGATTCACTCATGCTTCTTTCAACAAAGTATAAATGTACGTGGCTCGTCACTGTCTCGTTGCATTGCTTGGCAAGAAGCCTGCGTTCAACATTCACATGCAAGCAAAACGCCTGCTACCGTAACACGAAGTGAACCTTTGAAGATTTGTTGCCATGTTATCGTTACGTAATAAAGACCAACAGTAGAACAATCCGTTCGCAACTTTCGTACCTGCCTCTGCAGGCAAAGCAAGGACATGAGTGAACTGCAAGCTCATCACTGCACGACACCGTAACTGTGAACCGAGCTGGCGCTTGTGCAGTGTGAGCGTCATTCCAGCAAATACACAGTCACAGCAAGAATTTAATCAATTATTCGGAAAATAAGCTGCTGATTTCAGGATTTCTAGATATTTTTGGTTCTTAATCTCAATTTCTGGGAGGAGAGAAATGACCGTTTCCACCCCCTGCGGACGCCCACGGTAATGTTCATAATCACACTCAAAACTCTGTAATGTTCATAATCACTTTTAAAAAATTTTAAATGATAAAGTAGGCTATCAGTTTTGCCAGGTGACCCAATTGTTTTGGTTACAGCAAAAAGTGGTTCAAAATACGAAATATGAAATTATGAATATTTTTATCAGAAGCTCTCGCGAACCCCAGAAAAAAGGCAAACGACCCCCACGGGGGTCGCGACCCCTAGTTGAAAACCACTGACTTAGCGTTTGGGGGATAGAAGTCGAAAAAGAGGCGTCAAAATGCGATACTTTCCGCGTCCGCCACTGCCTAGCTTTCAGGAAAAATCCGCATTTGGCTGTTGGTCAATCACATGTAGCGGAATTGAGATTGTTGACCAATTCTGTGTACTCTCCAACTACTGTATAACCTGTCTTTCACGCCCTATTTCTTAAACCCTCACAATTATAAAAGTTTTTCATAAAATATTGATCGATATTTTGTGACTGGTTTGCCCCAATCTTCCCAAAATATATACATTATGACTGGTTCCGCCACATTTTATCATCAAGCAATCATTAGAAACATGCCAAGACGTTTTTCACACGTTTTTGTGGTAGACAGCTGGTGTTCTATACATAAAATGTACATGCCGCTCATCGCGCTAAACATTAACTGATTGAAAAATCCTGTTACTCAATCACGAAAATCCAAAGCTTCGTAATAAACAACCATGTTTGCAAAATGTTTGCAAGAGAAACATGTTGAAAACCATCAGCAGGGTGATTCTTTTTCTAACATGTTTGAAGCAGCATCAACTAAACTTTCACTAATGTTGAAATATACGTCCCACCTTCTGCTAAATGAAACCTGATGACCCGCATCAGCTCCCGTGTATTGCTCAGAAGTAGACGTAGGACGTGTGGTGAAAGTCTTTCGAAGGCGACGTTACTGGGAGCGAAGAAGGTGTAAGGCGTTTCTCCATCCAGCAGCTGCGTGATAAACAGAGAAAGGAAACATGAAGAGTTGTGTTATTTTCTCTTGCCGATAAATAGAAATAACTTCACAAGATTTAAACCAGCGAATTTTTCAGATTGCTAACAATGACTTCGCAGCAAACGCCAAACCAATTAATTTTAGCTTACCGACTGCAAACCTGTTCTTCTAATAGCGTCGATAAGAATGGAAAAGTTGCTCCGTTTCGAATACATCAAAACAGAAAACAACGACCCTTCCGGCGGAAATAAAACCTAAAAATAAAATAATACCTTAAACTTTGTTTTCCGTTCGATGTGTATTTCCTAAACACACTTTAGGCTTTCAAAAGCGTACGTACGTAAAGTCACTTGAAAATCAGTCGGATGCTTTGCAACCACGTGCTCTGGTGCTCTGGAATCAAAGTGCAACCTACCTTGTTTATAACGAGAACAGCACCCTTGCATGATTTCAGTTTAGGCTGTCGAATGACTCTGGCACATTGCACAGAGAGCGCGCGCCTGTTGAACACGCGCGCTCGGCCCCTGTAGAAAACGCGAACTCGACGACTATAGCGGTTGACTCGGACTTTGCTCGGCATGTTGAACGTTTCCAGCTCGTTTCGAAACTTGAGTTGATTTAGCATCAATGTTCCAGAAATTACATGATACATAAGAATCCTTCGCAACTCTTCTCGATCGGATACAAGCCGCATGGTGACGTTTCTGCCAAGTTTCTGCATAAAACGTCACAGGTCCAGCGGTAAACATTTTATGTACTGTAATTGCCACTTTGAGTCACAATGCAATACCACAAACAGGGCGCGCAAAGCAAGTTGTGTGCATTTCCAAACACGTTTGTAAACCTGGATCTGGAGCAAAATTAAAAAAAAAAAAGTTGACAGTAAACTTCAAGAATTTTTCAATTTTCAAGCCCACGCTCATGTAATTCAAAAAAAGTAGCACAAATGGTCGTCTCGAGGGCGTTTGCCCTGGTTGGCACGCAAATATCATTTCGCCATATATAGTCGATTGACAACTGAAGTTTCCAACATATGAGAATCGTCACACGCGTACACGGCCCTGAGTCGGTTCGTTGAAAACGTTGCCGCCGTTACGAGGTGTTTAACTGTATTGCGTAGTTTGACTTGTCATGCTCGCGGGACATACCGTATGTGGCTTATCACTGCTAAAATTCACGTGCCTTTGCTGCAGTGCCAGTGTGCTGTAACAAAATACAAAGTGATAGCTTTTGTTAGCATTATGGGACTGCTCTGTCTCTCTGAGGAGACTGACTGCAGTATTCCCTGCCATGCCATACTTCAGTGCATTAGACCTGACAAGTAAAAGCAAGTTTGGGTGCCTGGCCTTCCTCGAAAAACGAATGTTGGAAACGTTTAGTCGTCTTACACTTACATTCCCATAATGGCAGGAATGCAGCAGCAGTGTAGAAATCGTTAAGCACTTGTTACGCAGCAAATGAAGTAATGACGTTTTGTGAGTCCTGTTGTTTTCTCGGCCTGAATAGGCCTAGGAGACGGGCGAGCACGGAGGGTTGCATCCCCCCAACCATTTTGGTTTTGGGCAAAATTCATTTCAAACATGGAAAAAATTTTGAATCGTTATTGTAATCTTTTCAAAAATTATTTTTGTCAGTTTAACTCTGTACTGGTATTAACAGAATGAAAAATTACCTCAGACGTGTCTTTTTACGACTTTAGTTGCAAATTTTTTTGAAAATCTAGTTTTGAGCAAAACGCTGTAGCCCCCAGATTGTTTGGCCTCTGCCTTCCTGTGATATTCCATGTCAAATATAAGTCCCAGGGCTCATTCCTATTGCGCCGCATGCTGGATCGGAACCCGGCGTGTGGAATGACGGTTGCAGAGGTCTGCTCCCACCAATAGCTTGAGAAGCAGCGCTTTAACGTGCTGTACTCTGAGTTACCTCTTATGAAATGAGGGTGTACTCGTCCTGATAACTTCTCTTATCAACATCATGTTGTTTCAGAATTAGTGGAAGCTAAAGTGGTTAACGGTTATCATGGTGTGACAAACAACGACTGTTCCCAGTGAACGCTTAACTACCCAAAAGCAGACAGCCGCAGACAAGAAAAAATTTGGCGCTTGACAGAAGCTCGCGTAACCTTTTAACAAGTTGTATCAAGTCGGTTCAAACGCATGGCGAACCGTTTTTGATGCACTCCATTGCTCATTTCTTCCCACTTGCGTGCTAACAACTTTGTTGACGTCGTATTAAAGGCGCACCTTGATGACTCTACCCTAGTCATGTGGCTTTGTGATGTTTTGCCCAGACACCAATTATTTGTTTAACACTTGACGCAGCGCGATTCACTTGCTCACGTTTGTTTTTGACAACATCTTTTCGAACTGCAGTTGCGACATTCAGTGTACAGTCACTTCACAACTTTAGTGACATATTTTGAAGTTGATATCATTTACGCATATTTGTTGATTATGTTGAGGTGACAATGGCTTTGAAACCCAAATTGAGCATAAACAAAGCTCTTGTTCAATGCAAACATAGCTCCCTTCGCAAAGTCAGTGTTGCGGAGCGACGTATCGGCAAAAATTGCAGAAAAAAGCCAACCTGAAGTTTAGAAAAAACACGTTACAGCGACCAAAGCAGGTTTACAGTCGACACCAAGCAATTCAATTATATTTTTGATGGACTACGTTGTCAGGCGTTTTTTCCCAGGTGAACCGAAATAGCAACTCGAAAGTAGCCTTCCTCTTGAAACTTACAGACATGCTTGACACAAGTATGATATAAACGCCTAAATGCTTGTTGGGTTTCCTTTGCGCGGCATGAGTTCGACTCGAATATCCTGCGATTTCTTCAACTTACTTGAAACGCTTTTTTGGTTGGGGCAAGCAAAGTCAGATTGCTCCCCATTGCAATATCTTGATCCATTCCAGCAGCTTGTAACATTTCGACCATGTCCATCAATTTTCGTTCGGATTGAAGTACGTCTAGCACGGATGTCACTGAAAGAAATATGATTCCAAATCAATTACGAGTTCGTAGCGTAGCATCCATGCAAGTAAAACCACTGTTTTTCAGATCATAAATATATACAAAAATATCGAGAAGAAAAAATTTGTTTGCTTGATATTTTCAAAGTTGGTCTGTGAGCAAGGTTTCATAAACTCTTTCAAGACATACACACATGACTGTATAGCGTATAGACGCCGATATTTCAGATAAATGACTGTTAAAGAAGCAAAATCTTTAAACTGTCGCTGCTGAAAAATTAACTTGTAATATTCAAGAAAGTTACTGAAAATAGTGGGATCAAGTAAAAATGGGATTGGGATTTAGATTTTCATCATTTCTATTTCCATATTCCCTTTCAAACACATACAATTTTGTGGGACCAGGACGGACGTGATGACGTGTACAACTCCGTTTTCCATCATCAAATCGCTTGTAACGATTTCAATGTTGTTGATGCGGCGCGACCGACCAAGGTATTCCAACGTCAGTTCTTCTCCGTATTTGGATCTAATTCGCCGCTGCTGAACTAAAAATAACCATTCAATTTAACTAAGGTTAATAGAAATGATGGTTTGAGACACGATGCGGGTTACGTGTCCCCTGCTAAGTTATCCAATCAGACTCGGAGTCCCGACGATCATCTAAAACAGAAGTTCCCAACCTGGGGTACATGTACCCCTAGGGGTACTTATCCGAAGGGGTACATCTAAGGTTAGCAATAGAAGAGAAATATATATTTGTATACCTTTTATTTCCAAATATTTATAGATATACCAGTGAATGTTATTTTCAAAAACCGTTATATGCTTATTTTGAAATACATCTATGATAAATTACGATAAAATATTTTTTCATAAGAAATTTTAGGGGTACATATTCATCTGTCGAAATGCTGAGGGGTGCATGCTCATCTGTGGGAATGATGAAGGGGTGCATGGTCAGAAAAAGGTTGGGAACCCCTGTTCTAGAAGAAAACTTGACTTTTTCATGGCTTTTCACAAACCACAGACAAAAAGCTTGAAACTACTGAAACTTTTACCTCTGAGGGCTACATCTTAAGCAGCCTGGATACGAACATACAAGATATCAATAAGAATACAGTAAAGGAATGACCAATAACCAACAAAGAGAAATGCGATTTTCGTAGTGATCGGTATGCCAAAGAGCAACACCATTCATCTACTTTTTCTTGAGGTAAAAGCACTCGACATTCAACCACGGCACGATTGAGAACCTTTTCGTTTCAGTAAAAGTTTTGTGTTTTAAGCAGCGAAAATAATTGGTAAGGAAAAACTCATAATTCATAGAGAGTTGTGCATAACTCCGTGAACCGGTCAAAGAAGTTAAGAAACTTTGCGAAACTTCTGTAGGTTGAACAAGTACCGCAGATCCCTGATTTTTTCTCCCCACCCATTCGAAAACCCTGGCTTTCCCAACACTGGAGGTCAAAATATCTGTTCATAATGTTCTTTTGTGTGAACACTACTGCTAACATGCAAAGTAAAGCTAATTTTCTTGTATTGAGATAAATCGTATTATAGATCCACCAAAACCAGCTCACGTTCTGCAGCAGGTGTGCACAGGATGCCTTCGATCAGATGATTTCGTGCTATGGTGTCAATGCATCCTTCATTGTTCAAAATTGTCAGATTTCGGAAGGCATCGTTTGTTGGAGCGAAGAGAGTAACATTGGAGTGAGTCGAACGCAACTCTCTTTCAAATCCAGCTTGTGACAAAACTGCCAAATACAATTGTTTTCTATTGTAAATGCTGTTAATCCAACCTATTTAATGCTTTCATGCCTATCAAAGGGCCTAGTTCAGGATCTCAAACATGCGGCCGGTGGGCCGCATGTGACCCGCGAGGGCATTTTGTGGTGTCCCCGATGCTTTTTGGGAATTTTCAAACAATTAACATTTACGTTATTTAGTTTTATTCACCGGTATTTGAAAGTGCTCGGCTAGCGAGTGAAAAAGGTCCTTTTGAACAAACGTAGAGACGGCTAGAAATTATTTGCCTATAACTCATGATGCTTTTCGCAGGAAATAAGATGCAAAATCTGTTTGTAGCTTTTTTGGCGGTTCAGATTCCGCCATTGTTGCGTCAGCGTCGTAATGTGGCAGTCGGGTTACCTTATAAGTCCTCATTTGGCCCTCAGAGCAATTTGAGTTTGAGACCCCTGGCCTAGTTGGTAATTATTTCTAAGACTAGGCTCCATGCATCCAGGTGCACAGTGGCGTACTAGTTTCTTTTAGAAAGATCAATTGCCAAATATGTTTCAAACTTTTTGCATATTAAAAAACATCTTTTCTGCCAGGTTTGAACAATTTACAGACTGTATTTTAAAGAGCATATGCGTAGTCAACGTAGGTTTGATAAGATGAAAAAATAACTCTCATAATAAATGCTCAAGTTTCCGATCACCTGAAACCAGTGTGGAAAATATCTTCGGCTTCTGGCTGAGGTAGTCGAAAACGCTCCCATTAACTTTGGTTATGACATTATCTACGAAGTACACTACAGAATTGTCGTTGATGACGTCTCGAACAGAAACCTTCCTGCAATTGGCTGTCATTATATTTTCGAGATCGGAAGGATAGAAATTGATTCGAATCGAATTTCCAGATATTGCCTGCAACCAAGAAAATCGTAATCGAAGAGCAGCGATCTTGCAAAGGCCAGAGAAAAAGCCACTCACCGTCAACACTTGGTTGTTGCGCAGTTGTGCCGACATCAACATCTGATTAGGAACAACGTGATTTTCCAGGAACTGTTGAACTTGGTTGCTGTCCGATACATCCGTGCTCCCACCAAATGAAAGCGCTTGATAAAAAAGAAACTTTTAATAAATGCCTAGTGGCCGCGATTTTGAAATGAATAACGTTCTTGAACAAAGTCTTCAAGCAATCAAAGAAAAACAGTACCGGTAGTATGATTTACTTTGAAACTGAATATCGGCTTAGTTGGCTTAAGACGAAAACTGTGAAATAAAGAACTACTCTTTCTGAGGATATGTAGGCCACTCACGCGGGTTGTAGATAATCTGTGTCGAGGTTCAATATTATATGTTTTGCGCTTTCAGATTTCCTACAAAAAGTTAAGACCGGGAGAACATCGCTTTCATTATATACAGTATTTCATTCTGCAATCTCTATCATCCAAATTCAGTTAAAGCNTACCACACGACGACAGTGATAGAAAGTATTTTGAAATACATCAAGGACACAGCGACACTGTAATAGGTTTTATTTTGTTTTGAGATTTTTTTGTTCAGCACAGGGCCGCAATTAGCTGATATTTTGGGGGGCAAAAGATTGTAGCTTGTTGTTGTACCTAACAACTAAACATGCTTTTGAAAAATTCGTGAAGGCTATTGCCCGGTTGCCCCCACCCCATGGTAGCGACTTGTGTACAGACCACGCTTCACATGACCTTGAAACTCCGGAATCATTTATGTCATAAATATAAAGGATCCTCAGCGTGAAAATAAATGTTTAAACTTGCTGTAAAACTTCTGTGGGTGTAGCAGTTGCATGCACGTCCCAAGGCTACGAAACTATTTGAACTATATGCATGAGTTTCTGTATAATTTGGCAGTTTGTTGCCGTTGTGCATAGCCTACTGCCGGATAAAATTCATTTCGAATCAATTTCAGATGCCTCAAGTAGGATGTATCAGCTCGGTACATTTGAGCAATATCCAGGACGGTAACCAGCTTGGGATACCAGGGGAGGCGAAGAGTTTTCTGAGAGGGGCCCAAATTTGTAAACTATGTCCAATAGTTTTAAACTATGTCTAACACATTTTTCCAGTGGAGGCCAAAACTTTTCTAGAGGCGGTTTCGCCCCCCCCTGCGCCCCCCTTAGTTACGGATCTGGCAATATCCGAACTCCAGAGCAGATGATTAAGCGACAAATGTAATTCATAGGATACAGGGCCACAAGACAATGCAATCACCGCTAAGCGTCAATGTAAGTTTAGTCGCTGTTTCGCGGATAGAACCTTTTAATCATGCAATGTGCAGTAGTACAAAATGCGATAATGCCTTGTCTACTGCTTCATAAAAATGCCAGTTTAAGAAAACTAATCGACATACCAGCCACAACCACATCGTCGTTGGGCATGAACACAGTGAGTTTCTCAGCACTGTTGGCAGCAGCCGAGCCGACGGTTACCACTTCATTGCGAGAGACTTCGTTACGAAGAACTGGATCTGCCAGGTCGGACCTTCGGATTATGGTGTCAGCTGCTGCATGCAAAACAGATTTGATGACATCGTTTTGTCCGGTTCTCCCTGGTATGACTAATTTTTGCTAGTAAAAGAAGTGCCACTGTCTAGTTTAACTTGTGTGCAGTGTTCTCTTTTTCAAGAAGTTAGTAATTTCATGTGGAAATGACGTTTTTCTCTGATGCCGGTTCCTAAACACATTCAAGATGCACCAGACGTACTGCCAGTGTATTGAAAGGCCGAATCAGGTTCAAGCACTGTATCATTTTTAATTGTGAGTTCGTAACTTGACACGAAGAGGATTGAACTTTGCTGTCCTCTCGCGTTCTAGAACGTGGGAAGAATTTTATTAGGAAAAACGTACTAAATCTTCGGCAAGTAACTATAGTCTCCGCAAAGGCGAAACAGCTGAATCTATCAGCAAATTTCTTTAATAGGAAATCGATTACACGTAACACTACGCATTTTCATTCCTGAAATGTTATTCAAATGGAATCCTTCAGCAGGAAAGCTAAGACACATAATTGCACCACTCAAAAGAAATCCTTGTTTTATCTAAAGGCGCAAAACGAGTTAGCAAACCAACCTGGTCTACAACCACTCCGATTCTGGTCAAGGCGAAACCCTGTACAGCATACGTAAATCGTTGTTTTTTCCGGTTTTCGGGAACCAAATCCATAGCTATGAAAAGCAAGAATGGATCACAGACTCAAATAAGTCTTGCGTTTTTGGGAATATTTATTCCCATGCACCGTAAAATCAAACGATCTGCTTTATAGATCCAATACACTTGCAAGCGTGAAGAAACGGAGTGAGGAACATTCGAAAAAAGAAATGAAGATATGAATATGGCTATAGTGCAAACATACATCAAATTGAAAAAACAACGACCACTCTGGCCGCGAATTTCAAGCTAAACTGACCTTTCAACGCAAGTGTATCGCAAATGTTTTTCTGCGCATCTGCGCACTGTCCTTATCTTTTTGAGGATTTCATTGGTGAGTCCAAACAAGCCAGGAGATTCTGTCACGCAGACGTTGTCCCTGCGAAAGCCATTGTCAGTTATTTAAACTGTTCGGAAAAATTTGAGCAAAAGTTTCATTTCGACCCACTCTAATCTATAATCACCAGTGATTTCAGCAGAAGTCGATTTCATGTTTATAAACGCATCTTCAGCTATAATGTCTTTGCATAAAATCCAAATTATATTATTACGCTTCGCGTAAAATCCTATTGTTTAAAAACTGCTTGGATGGGCAAATAAAGGTGACATCCCATGTTGTGGTTGCAGGATATTGTGAAACACTTACTATTTGTACTGTGAAACAAATAGTAAGTGACCCCTGAAAACAAAGGAGGAAAAACCAGTGAATAGCTGACGGCATTGTTCAAAGCAATGAATAAATTAAATGAGGCCACCCAAGCTCAGTCAAGAAACGACAAACCAGATGTCTAGGATGCTTCGCGCGCAGCACATTGCAGATTTTCAACGTTTAAGCCTTTAATAAAATTTATCTTTCTGCCTGTTTTCACAAAATTTGAATCAGAAATAATTTGTTTTCAAAAGCTTGACAGACAGCCAGAATTGTGCAATCGGTCACTGCCATCTAAAGTTGAGCAGATTTAGTATCTGCCGCAGTGACCGTATAAGAACCAGACACCGCGAAAGTGGCCGCGTGGGAATCTGATGGTTCATCAGTGACCCGAATCTTCTCAAGAACAGCTGAAAAATTACACAAAGCACGAGAGCCACACGATAAAATCACTCCCACTCAAATCTGAGAAGCACGTCGTAATTTAAACTCGTGGTTTACATTGCTACTTTGCTATTTTGTGACAAAGTATTCCATATGCTACAATCTTTGTTGGATAGACTGGCAGCTACCATATTGCTGACACTGAAAGTTTGGAGATTAAATCCTTTTTCAGATAGCTTTCAATGTTCCTTACTGCACGAAGTGATATACGGCAATAAAGAAATGTGTCAACATTTCTCCCCAACGGCGTTTTTTTCAAAATGTCATCAGAAGATTAGCGTTGAGCTCAACAAATGACTTTATCAATGCAGCCACAGTTGTAACCGCATGGACAAACTTTGGCGGATCAGAGTTGTACGAATTAGAAATGTGCATAGTACAGCGACAGAAGCCAAGAACAACTACAGTACAACAAAGTATTTTAGAGATAAAAGCTTTCAATGTGCCTGTACTTCTTTGCTTGACATGCTAATCAGTGCATTGATTACCAGAAAGCCAAAGCGAAATGTAAACAAAGAAAACTCTTGCGATAAAAAATTAACATTTACACCTTGTCTCAAATGTTATTATGTTTTCAAAGCCATGGTATGACAAACACAAATGTCAATTTTGCCCAAGTGCTGCTGAATGAAAACGCAACTTGTTTAAATGTAAAATAAAGCTTTCGGTGTGAATCCCTCCGTGTTCACAAAGACCCGCTGCAGACACATTCTTCCGAAACTGTCTTCAGTCGGTATTATTTCTCGCTAAAACCACAAACACGTTACACTGCAGTAGCGGCTTTTTGCGTGTGTCTTTCAACGCCGTCCATCTTTCGACAGAAACCAGGAGGAATAACACCACCTGCTTGCCACTGGACCATGTCAGGCATGAAGCTTCCAGACTGAACAGACGGAAGATCCATTGTAGCTGCATGCAGAACCGTCGCCAGAAAGTTTTCAATAGGGGGAATTTGCGTTTCTGCGGGGGGGGATTTGGGTTGGTGCGGGGACATGACACTCTAAAAATTGACAAAATCTCAACTGATTTATTGTGTTTCATGTTTCAATTTGGGGGTACTTGGAGCTTTGTTTGGGGGGGATAAGCCCCCAAAAGCCCCCCCCCCGTGGCAACGGG
>JGI24021J15306_10007126_pt1 | contig 13574 bp, 7 predicted proteins | sample Ectturendosymbi1_FD_15306 | JGI IMG/M metagenome (IMG submission 15306) | reverse complement strand
GGCCCGACATATTTGCTGAANTTTTTTATTGGATGCTGGTGTGCTGAAGAAATACCAATGCCACCGGACCAACAAGTTCAGGCACTGATTACTTTCGCATATTGTAGTAAATCGTGAAGCAACGAATTCAAAAACAAAGCAATGCCATTGGTTAGTAGACACTTTGATGCTTTGGATATATAACTGAGAATTGCAACTCACCGCATTTTGTAGCGCTGTGTGGTTCGAGAATAATCGCCACCCAGGACAACTGCTATCTAGGATATATTCAATTCTTTACGTTTATTGCCGTTACGGCCATTTCAACAACACGAGGTGCTGCTGTCATGTCAAAATTTTTGAATATCTTCAAAAGCTTTCGCATTCATTTTCATGCCCGGTTTTCCTCTGGGGAGGTGGCAGGGGCCGCAGCCCTAGGTGTCGAATTACCTCGCGGTCAACAGCAATCTCAGATAGTTCTGCTGGCTCCACACTAAGACGGGACCACGCATGTTCGGAGATGCAGTCACTCCACCTGGTCCATGGGTGAACTCTTGGCCGCTTTCCTATGGGTGTAGCCATAGAACTTGCCTCAGGGGCTAATCCAGAGGGGGCGATAGCTCCCCCCTAAAACTTTCGAAAGTAACTGTATTCACCACGATTTTATAAAATTCGGTAAAAACATTCGCGATGCAAGGCCATTTTTGTCGTCCATTGTTTTGTCACAGCAGGGTTGTGAAGTATACTTCATCTCTCTTGCAGTAGCATAGCTGTTGAGACTTGACTGCCAAATAATATTGAAATCGCCCCCCCCAACCTTACTGGCTGGATCCGCCCCTGACTTGCTTCGCTAATTTTTCCTGGGACATTCTGGACACATTGCCGAACCAACGTAGCCGGGATCTCTCGATCCGGAGAAGTGGTTCGACATTCAGGGCTTTGCGGATTTCACAGCTGCGCACTTTGTCGCGAAGTGTCACAACGTTAACTCTTCGCAAAAATCACATCTTTGCCGGTTGCACTTGAAGTAATATGCTTTAGGGTGCAAGCCTCAATTTTTGTTAGTCTTTTCAAAGCATAATTCTCTCATGTACATTACTGCATCGTATTCATTACAGCAAACCTGTTTTCTTTCGTGCATTGCTTTACCTTAGCTTATGATTCGTGAATAACATGGCAGAAACAGCAATGCTGCAACTCACATTTCTGCACTAGGTTGTAGCAATAATACCGCAGCACAATGGTTCCCCCGCCGTGCCGCGAGAACTCAACGTGCCGCAACGCGATAGTGCAAACTGAACTTCATAGCTCGTAGGTGAGGTGATGTGATGTGTAAAAACGCATTAACCTAGGACCAGGTGGTAGCTGTCCTGATACCCCTTTGTGGCATCACATGCACATGATGGGCCGCCCCTCACTCGAAGTGTAAGCAATATAAAATATTGCTGGGCGGTGATTAGCTCAGTGTTGGAGTGTCCGCCTCCCAACTGGAGGTTGGGTGTTCGGTCCACGGCGACTGAGTGACTCGCCGTAGCGCTTCTTGGGCAAGAGCGTTCACCGTAACCGCCCCGACAAAAAGCATCATTCAGGCTTCGGCCTGCCGCCAATTGTCGAAGCAAATCCGTCGCATTACAATGTAAAATGCGAACAGATTTGCCTAAACCGTACGTTTTGAGACTTCTGCTACCTAAACTGAAGAATGAAGAACTAAACAGTCTGGCGACTAAAGTTGCTTGGTGCTTTCTGTTGCAAGCTGTGCAGCACAAACAGCGTGAAAAGCTTTTACGGCGAGGGTAGGCTACTCGCTGTAGAAAAAGCAATGCATCTGCTTTTCAAGAATTAAAACAACGTTATCGGCATGCAGAAGCAATAAAATCATGTTTTGATTTTTTAATTCAGAAGGAAAGTAGAAACGCAACGACTTGCGACTAAAAAACACAACAAGCACTTCACGCTAATTTTTTCACAAGATACCGTTTTCAAAAACGCAATAGAAGTTCTCAAAAAACATAACTCTAGAAATAATACTAGTGTTAGAAGTTGAAGCAAATGTGAAAATACCACTTCGGAACTTTTTCACATATAGGTTTAAAGCTGTGTATAGCCTACGAGCAAAGCGCAGTAACGCAGTTTTCACTTTTAAGGCATACATTGAAAAAGCACAACTGCAAGTAACTGATTACGACATATCAGAGCACTTGTTACTGATTAAATTTCCAGCGTACCACCTTAAAAGTTTGTGTTGTGGTCTCTCTTGATACGGTGACTAGACGTTACATTTTTGGGGTGGGTCGTGTCTCGTTTTCCCGGAAAACAGAATGGCTGCAACGAGCAGGAAAGCGTAAGAGTTGCAAAAGGGAACGATGATAATGCGCTGTGAAACTTCCTGTTTCCGTTTCGGAAAAAAAGATGACATGTTTTGCTCTTCACTTTGTGGTGAAGTTTTCACAAACTTTTTCCTAATGCGAGACATTTAAAATATTATCACCGCTACTTGAAAGCTCCGCTTACATTGCGCTTCTCTTGGTTAGGGCAAATAAAATTTTATTCACCATACGTCTTCACAAAACTCCAAAAGACCTACTAATTTACGAGATTGCGCAAGCCAAATTGTAATATTAGCGTACGGGAACTAGAACTTTGGTTGCACTACATGTGAAAACCAGATCTGTTCCAATTTACTGAAAGTAAGCTATCGCAGTGTTTGCTTTTTTAATGAATAGCAAACAAAGCAGTTTGGCTCTGTATTTTGCTTTTTAACAACTGAAAGACAGTACAGTGTCAACTGCGTCAACGCAAGATTCAGTTGCCAGTTTTGTTGCACAAGAGTTGCAAATACTGATCGCAGATAAACAGTGAAAAATTATTCAACAATTTAACAAGCAATAGTAAACAAACTTTTACTGAACAACTTTGTAAATGTGGTTTTATACTACAAAGTCGTGTTAACTGTAGGTTTATTTTAACATAGTCGCAAGGAACCAAAATGAGTTGACAGTGCAAAGAAAGTTTGTCTAACGTTTGACAATTTCGTCCATGCATGTTTTCCCGAACGTTCACTATATTGTCCAATTTTCAAATACTTGATGCCGACTTTTGGGAAGAATTGCCTCTCCTGTGCCCCACCTATAGATAAATACTGTAAGAAAAATGCGTTGGCGACAGTATGACCCAGTGGAACATTTTCCGAATTTTGCAACACTTATTGTTTTGTCAGCGTTGAAATCCAAGTCCATCTGATTTTTATTTCAAACGCTTTACGCCATCCACTCCTTATAATTTCATATGATTCTGGACAAGTAAACTCTCATATCTCACCTAAGCTCTTTCGATTGAAACTTTGAGCATGTCGGCAGCAACCGAATTTGTCTCAATCATTGTCATTGTTTGGTGCGAACGTTTGAACCTTAAAATCGTCTATGGTAGAAAGGATAAAGTTTCATTTTGACAGCCAATTCGTTGATTGAAAGCTTTTAAAATACGATGAAAATCTTCCTTTACGCAAAGGTGTATTGCTGTTGAACTATCACAAAACGTATTTTGACCTCCCGCTTTCGGATCTCGTCATAATGCGTTGTCTGCTTCATCGCTTAAAGCTCCAAATAAGAGATCCCGTTGTTCGTGTATTAAATCGTTGTTTATACAGGTTGTAGTGTACGTCTGACTTGCTGCCTGTGGACCGTGCTTCTGCAATTAAAATGAAACGAGTTTTAATCCACCTTGCGTTTACCGATTGTAAATTTCTTCTTTATGCAAGACGAAGAAAGCAACAACCACCTAGTCTTGGTCGTATAGCTAGCACATGTAAAGATGAGAGCAAGGATCATGCAAAGGAAGCACCTTCATCAAGCGCAGCTGACGTTGAGCAAGATAGTAAGCTGACCGTGGCTTGATTGTTGTTGAAGTGATGGTGTCACATTGCTCATCTCCTCCCAGAGGCTGAGGTCGTTCTGTTAACCAAGTAATTTTGATTCGGTGGAATTGCAATTATTACCTCATAAAATTTTAAACGCTTTCAGCCAATGACAAAGACAAATTCGCATCATTCTCAAATTTACTTCGTACGTTTTGCAGAAATCAAAGGAGAACCCAGTTCGTGTTCAACAGAAATTAAATTGGAGATTTTACAAGAAATCAGTTGCAAATGTAAATATTAATAAGGAGAAAAATATTTAAAAAATTATATTTGAAGAAGAGCTGAAGATGCTTGCTCAGTAGGCAAAATATACACTCGGCAAACATCACAACGTCTTATTCCTTGCTGTGAAAGAATTCCTTTTCGAAGAATACTATTAATAAAATGATTTGAGGAGTAACCATCAGGCTTTTTCTGACATGCGCAGCGATGATGAACCAACAGCTCGGAGGCATTAGCTTTTATTTTTTATGGCGTTTTGTTTTTGGAGACAAATTTTTTCCAGGGGTCAGTTCCTAATTTATACACTACCGATGAGGTCACATATATTTGCCAATGTTAGCACAATACAGCGGATGAAACCATTGAAAACCAATAGGGATACTCAATTGTTTCATTTGACTAAACGATCCTCACGTTGGTAAATACACGTCCTCTTTTCTGATCAGCGTGCTTTGTTTTTATTAGAAAGTCGCTAGGTTAGGTATTCTTCACCATTTCACGCTGACAAACATAAGTTTATTGAGTTACTTATATCTTTGAATCACTATTTAGAGAGAATCTGCACCAAACGTTTCTGCAAACTTTTTGGTAATCTGAGTGGAAATTTATTTCAACACTGCTAAACTTTCAAAGACTTCAGCAATTCCAGAGCATTTCGTCATTCTTACCCATCCTAAACGTTTTGTTTTACGCAAATAACCTGACGTTACATATTTTGACTAAGCAGACAAACATTGCACAACTAAAAGGATTTCTGCAGATAAATAAAAAAACTAATTCATCGTATTTCTTGAGTGCTTGTTTTGTAGCTAAACTACTGGATGAAGCACCGAAACCTGTGTAATTTAACCAGTCCTATTTAGTTTCTCGTATGCGCACCACACAACACAGAGTGCTTCAAATGAAATGTTCGCGTAGTTTGCGTACCATGTCGCAGCGTCCCTAGTTAGTGGTTATATAACAAACGCACTGCGTGTGTATCCTGCGCAACTTTACCATGTGCGAAACAATAAAATAGTGCGACCACTGACCAGACGAAGAAAACAACGTGAGCAGGTTCTGTGCAATTTTTCAAAACTATTGACAGGATTTAAACCACCTGTCGAAACTCTTAGAAAATGCATTTGATATGCTGTTGACCAACTGTAATTGGGGTGCAGGTTTTCAGTTCATCCTGACTTGTCTATGGCAAGTTTTAAAAAGCCATAAGAAAGTTCCACTTTTAGTTCAGCTGCTTCAGGCAAATTTGTCAGTTCCTGGAAGTTTCAACTGCTGTTTTTTAAGAAAGTCTATGAATCCTGCCAATGGATTGATGCACTCAAGAAGCCTGCAACCCACGTTCCGCATGGAAGACATGATTGGACAATTCGACTTAAGATACCCATTTCGTCAAAAAAAGCACAACCTTTGACGTCGGCAAGTTAATACTTGTTTTTTCACAAATATTTGTTAACTTGGGTGTTCACAAAGATTTGTTTCCCGACAAGCAACAAATAGATTAATTCCCTCGAAAGATTGTGTCAAGTTTTGCATACGCTTTTAAGCGACAGTGGAAAATTTCGACATAGCTATCTTACCTGACTCTGTGTCCAAGTTACTGGAACTTTTACCATCCGGAGGTAGGTTGAGACGGCATTTGGTGGGGTTGCGTTCTTTACGTGTGTTGCCTAAATAATAAGACATAACTGGTCTAAACAAACTTTGCAGATGGCTAACTGCCAAGCCCCCCTGGATTTTGAAATTTCACATTTTTCTATTACATATCTAGCAAAAAAGGTCATTTTCTTAGTTGCAGGAAGGAAAAATGAAATTTCATCACTTTTTGCCCCCCTGGAAAACTTTTTATGATTACCTGTAGAAAAATCCGCTAATGCCTCCCCTGGAAAAAATCCTTCCGACGCCCATGACTTCAACGCCATTCCAGAAACATTTTGCAAATACACGCATTCACAATGTACAAAATGTCAGTCTTTGTAATGCACGTAAACCAACGTGAGGCTATGAGTAGGCTACTACAAAAGGTGCAGCTAAAGGTTTAATCAGTCGCTTCTTGCATTCAAAGTCTTCGACAACCATTCTACGAGGTTACAAGCTTCTAAGAAGTAATGGTTGTGCTCACGGCGTATCAATGTCTTCACTGCACGAGCACTTTAATTACGTTGTCAACAAAAATTATAAGCGCTTACACAACAGCAGAAAACCAAAGTTGGTCGTGCGCAGAAAATCTGTTAGTTTTGATCTGTTCGTAAAATCAAGGTTATCATGCTATCGCATCTATCTTACTTGATTTACTGCATCTGTATCGGATAACGACAATGCAGACAATAAGAATAATCAACGCGCAGGCTGATATGGCTCCAAACAGGACAGGATTCTCAGTGATTATGTCTGTCCAAAGAAAATTTTCTTTGTTTTGCTTCGTATCGTAAACCGATGTTGTAGAAATTGGCGGCCTGATACTTTCTTTGTCTGTTTAAAACATAGAATTAAGCTTAATGAAATTATAAAATACTTGTTACCATAATCTTGAAATAATTAGTCACACTAATGCCTGTTTGTAAACAACCTCGGATCTACTTAATTTTTGCAACATACGCGTAGCCAGGGTGGGGCCAAAAGGGCCATAACCTCCAAATTTCTAGCGTATCTTGTCGTTTTGTGCTTCGATAAGCGATATCCCAAACCAAATACTGTTGTTCGTTTAAAGCAGTGGTGCTCAAACCGTGGCCCGCGAAGCAATTTTCATTGGAAAGAAAACTTAACACTTTAATCATTTAAGAGAATTTTTATTGAGATTATTAATTCTTGTGGCCAGCGAGGGGTTTCTGAAAGACAAATGAGGCCCACGAGCCAAAAAGTTGGAGCACCACTGGTTTAAAGTTTAAAATATTTGGCCCCTCCAAAAATTTTGGGCTGACTACGCTACTGTTTTGCAGTTATCCTGCACCATTTTAAAAAGCATTTTAAAAGCTAGGCGCCTGGATTCTAAACATTTTGGTACGCACCGATTAAGTGCGTCTGTCCACGCGTAGGCCGCTGGTGCTAGCGTTTATTGTTCACGATTTACTTGTTCACGATTGCAAATGCTGCCATCAAGTTGACTTGCGCGCAAAAAAACGTTCCAACGTTAGTCTTTCGTAGTGTTTGGTGCTGAATGTAAGTTACAGGGCATTTGTATCCCACTCCCACCCAACTTTTGGCATGGGTCTGACTCGTATGTGAGTTGCAAATGAAGTGAAATAACATGCGGACAACTGTTCAGCCAAGCGTCAAGAGTAATCGAGCAACAGCTTTTGCAGATTCAAAGTTATCCCTTTTGCAGATTCAAAGTTATCCCGTGCGCTTACCTCGAGCGGTCTCCAAAATAATGTTCTTTGCCTGTTTCTTTGGCAAACTGCGTTACTCAGCCCGTGCTCCTACCGCGCATTGTCTTTAGTCAACTTCGTGTCTAACTCATAAAATCAACTAAAACAACCGTCTTTAGAATTCTTGCTTCTTCTGCCCTATAGTGTGCCTTCTTGAGCTCTTGAAGTGGCCAAGTAATCGGAAAGGTGGCCGAACCTTGTTTACAATATTGTCGTGGGTGAAAAAATAAAAAATCTCAATAGTAGCAGTAGCACTTATGTAAATTAAAATGAACTTTTGCAAAATTTTACTCGTAGATGTTTTTGTAGTACATCTCAAATCATTACATTTCTTACACAAACTTCGAAAGAAAACTTCAGTCGGAGTTAGGCTACTACTTAGTTTCCAGAAAGATGCGTTATGCATTTAAATCTAAACAATGGGGCTTTAACAGAACCTGTGAAAACACAGCATGCCGTATTTCAGTCAAAACGAAGAAAACTACGAAATGTGTGGGCATGTTTTCCGTGGCAGCACAGCTTAACCTGTACCAAACAAATGCAAAGAAGGTATTTACCTACAGCTATGTATGAGAGAATAAATCCGCATGACTTTTGCAATGCTTTACGTGGCGAGGAAAAGTAGGTTACTGTAACGACGTGAGATGATGAAGTTACATTCCGAGTTTCTGAAGTAACGCTTATCGTTTGAAGCTGATCGCTGATGGTCAGCAGTTCTCCATCAACCAGCTGAAAGTCGATTGTACTGAAGTGTACGAGAAACCTCTGCCCCGAAGTAAACAATTTCCATTCCTGCGAGAAAAGCACAAAAACAGGCAAAGACTATTTGCAAACATTTTCGTAACATGCCCATTGCCGAATAGGAGGTATACTTGAGCACAGACCCACAATATTTATGAAGAAAAAGTATCGTGCCTCCCACCTAAGTAAAACTGTATTCATATCTATTTGTTTCAAATCTTGCACTTTGCAACACTCATCATTTCAGGTTAAATCTGATAAACTATACGATGATTTTCTTTCAAAACCTGCTTCGTCGTTGCCGAGTACAGCTGCGATCACTACTGCAACACTGGCTAGTCTAGTGGTTAATGCCGAAACTCTTATCTTTGCTGTGCCTGAAAAATCGCCAATAGTGCGGGCCGTGAGATTGGATGAGAAGTGTAATTGAAATCTTTCTCAAGTGAGATTTCCCAGAAAAAAAGATTAAAAAAGGTTTTGGCTGGTTTGTTTGTGAGTGTTTGTGTAGAGTGGGAAACAAGCCTTTTGCAGCATCACACTTCCATCACAAGTGCCATGATTTATACTTTGTGTCCAATCGCAAATAGATCATTGGCTCGGAGCAAGGTGTTTGGTTTCATAAAATCACGTAATTGGTTGGATAAATTTTCAGTCTTGAGAGCCTTCTCGTAAGAGAAAAGAAACCGTGCCTTCCAGCAAACGTCGACGTGCAGTCTATTGAACAGAAATACAATGCGGAGAATGTGAGCACATGTACATTGGAGAAACAAAACGAAACCTAATCAGTGTAATCACTCAAATAAAGGAACACCGCAAAGACATTTCACCTGGAAATCTTATTAAAAATCCGAAGAGCGTTAAAGCAACACGCGGACAAAGTGGTCATGGTTTCAATTGGGAATGTGACCGTGTACTACATTACCTAAGTAATTATCATAAACGTATTTTTCTAGTGTCGTATATTAATTTAAAAGCGAACACTATTAACGATATAAGCGTACAATTTCCCAGCTATGTAGCATAATATCTTAAAACAAGAGTGGAAGTTTAACCTTTAATAATTAACGTAGGGATTGCACAGTGCTTGTTTACTTGCAATGATTTTCTGCTTACAGCGCGTTTTACGCTGCTAAGTAACTGCGTTATAATATTTAATAATGATATTTATTTTTGCGCCAGACTCATGGTCCATATCACAAGGGTACTCGAATAACACAATCATACAGACATGTACTGTGCATTTCACGTTGTCCTTTGGTGATTTGATCGCTGTGTATTTTCGAGAATTTTCCGCCGCTCAGTGTTTTCAACGGCACTAGAACACTGAGCAAAAGTGCATTTGCCCTTGTTTGCTGCAGAGTAAAGCGTTTTCACGTGCCTGTAAGCGTCACTGTCATCTTTCAGTGAGGCATTGATACGCCATTCAGGGAGACAATTGGTGTTGCGGGTTTTTATATTTTTTGGGGAAAACCACACTGACTGACTGTCTTGTTACGGTTGAAAACAATAATAATGTTCAAGAGCGTAAACGCAAGAAATATTCAAAAGGGGTTGAATATCATTGAGGCTATGGTACAGTCCCGTCGTCTGGGCTGGTACCAAACACATGAGGTGATTCACAGCCATATATCCCACAGTGCACTGTTCTATGTGCCCACTGAAACTGAAAGCTCGTCGAGGTAACGATTGTGACCCTGTGTTGATACACCCACCAAAATATCGGCAGTTGATGCAAAACCGTATATTCAAAAGTGGCGTTTTTGCATAAAAAAATCCCCTTAACTCCGCTTCTGAAAACATGTGTGCTAAACTTATGCGACAGCAAATCTCAAGGGTGTTAAACTCACGCACGCTTTTATTGGTTCTCAGCATGACAGCATTACTGGCACAGCAAATATCACAGTGTGCGCAGTTAAGCAGTTAATGCGTTCTCTCATACGCACTACAAAACCGGTTAAATTTTAGCGTCCATATGAAGCCAATGCAAACGTGATACAGAACGGCAAAGAAAACAGCTTTAACTTTTATCGGTGCAATCGTAGACTCAAGCATATATATAGTAATGAAGGAACAGTGACGTAGTTATAGAGTCCCATAAAAATCGCTATAGTTTTTTTCAGCCTGTATCGCCAATAAAAACAAAAGTACCACAGTAAATTCCCAGTAACGTGATTTCACTACGCCTTCGTACCTACCACCTTCAACTCACCCTACTGTAAACATATGGCTTTAGCAAATCTAGTAGCATCGAACAGGAGTAACATTAAATTTGGCGGTTCAAACAGCTGTTAATTGTGGAAGTGGATATATGCGCTTTCCTCGCGTTGACAGAGTCAGGATACGGTAATATTGAAAGCCATAAATCACAAGCATTAGCCTGACCTTTCCACTAAAACGGTATAGAATTACAAGGACGCCGGATGCTTCGCTGGGTGAAACACGTGAACACAACGTGGCATGCCCGTACTGCCGTAGCCTTTTTCAGTTTGCATTTTACATTTTTTTAACGATGCACACGACAGAAGATGCACACTAGTTCTAAACTCAAGCAAAGAAAACCAAAGAATATTCCAATTTGTAGCAATCCGCAGGAATATATGATTTCGAATCTGTGTGAGAAGACGACAAAGCTCAGTCATGAATTGTTTTCGAGCCATTGGNCGAAAAGGAGCCGTGTGATTTTGCAAATAAACGAAAAAAGCGTGGTTTACAAAACCGGCCTGTATATTACTAATGCGACGTTCTGGTTTTAACACTCGTAAGTGATTTGAATTGAACGAACCCAACTTTGCATAGTTTTTTTAGTCACTTTGTAGTCTTGTACTCAAAGTTTTAGAATAAAAAAATTGCGGATTTTCTGCGTCTATGAGTTTCAGCTTAAAACATCAAAAAAAGTTTCATTATGTTCGCTTTGTCTCGCCCTTTGTGGGCCGAAAATAGTCTGCAGGCGCCCGAGTCCACTTACTCTGCCATGGACCGCACGCAGCTACTTGTGCAATGAATGTAGCAATGAAGATAAGTTAATGGCGAAACTCATGTCAAACTTTCCCTTGCACAAACCCGTTCACGCGTGAACAGTGCTGAAAAGGCTGCAAGCACAAGCATTATTTATTAAGTCTTCAGTATGACCTGACCGCGCATTGAAGCCCGACAGTCAACTTGTGAGGCGCGTGCTCTGCAAATCCTCCGTAAATCATCCAGCAACAACAAATTCATTTTAAGTGGATTGGGTTTTTCTCGCGTACACCATTTTAAAGTGAAATTCATCAATTTCTAGTAGACGGATTAGCTTACAACTAGGCAGGCAGGGTGAAATATGCTTGCATACGCATTATTATCTGATGATGAGCTCGTGAGTTGTTGTACAGTATTTGTTTTATCACTTTTAACGTGGTTTTATCACTTTCAAAAGAATTTCTATCCTGTACTGCATATATTTTTAGAGTTTTTGCGCGGAGCGGGTTAACCCGCGTGGTTTACGGGTACCCGCATTTGCGGGGCGGGCACGGGAACCCGCAGAGCTACGCGTGTGGGGCGAGCGCGGGATAAGAAATTCTTTTTGCAGGTAACTGAATGTTGAATCCAATGCGTGTGAACGTGACATGAGCAAGATTTGTTTTTGCTACAATTCAATGCTACAGAGAGCTTGTGGTGCAGGGCAAAGATGGCTGGAGTCACATTTTCAGACTCCGATTCCGCTCCTGTTCCAAAATTTTTGAATCCGGATCCGGGCCCAAAAATTTTTCAAATTTGAGAATCCGATTCCTATTCAGACTCCGGCTACCATCGACGCATCCGAAATTCAGCAATGTATTTATTCAGCAATGAAATGACATTGATAAAAACCGCGCAGACTCCTGCTTCTGCCGAAAATGACAATTGATTCCGGATCCGGGTCCGGTTTTTCACAAATTTTTGACTCCGGATCCGGGTCCGAAAGAAAAACGCAGAAACCTGCCGCAGTCGACTCCGGCACTCCGCTTCCGTGGCCACTTCTAGCAAAAGGGTATAGCGCAGCTATTTCCAACCCGCAGCCCATGGTCGAAGGTTGTGTGTGGCCCAGTTTAGGTTTTCGCTATAGTATAAGTAGCCTACATACTGACAACCTGTCCTTATTTTGATAATTTTAAATTTGACATTTTTGATGAAGGTGGTCCACAGTGTCACATTATTACGTCTGTACTGCATGCTGGGAGGTTTCCATATGTCCACTGACACCTTAGTGAAAAACGTTTTACTAATTTTTTGATTTCCACCTTTGTTCCATTGACATTAAACTTGCCTATTAAATCACGCTTACAGATTTGTTAAAAGTGCGAAACAGCTGATAACATTGCAGTTAGGGTTCGAACGCTTTCAGTACATTAGCTTGAACTAAATTTATTTTGCTAAGGTCAAAGTACGTCATTCGAGGTGCGGCCCTCATTAATATGTCATTCAATGTGCGGACCTCACGAAGATAGTGACATAATTTTTGACTTAGTAAGCAATATTGGTTGGACATAGCTGGTGAAGCGACATTCTCCAGTGTTGGCGAGACCACAGATTGGCGTCTCCAGCTCTCAGTGATTTTGCAAGAAATACGCTCTGCGTAATGGCAACCAGCGCTGCAAGTGAACGAGTGGTTAGTATGGCTGGGCATCTCGCAAATATCAGAAGAGCAATTTAAAGAGTTCGTCTTAAATTAATGGTATATTGTTTTTGAACAGTGTTCTTAAATCTAAGAAAGAAGCGCTGNAGGTTGACTTAGTGTTTTCCAAGAGTTTCTGTTGGTTTTGAAATTAACCACTGAATAAATTGCCAGTAGCGATGAAACACGTTGCATGAGTTTTTAGTGGCTTTCAAACACACAGTGACAGGTGCGGGTTTGGGACGGAAACAATGCGGCGAGGGTGCGTGGAGCGGGTGCGGTTTAGAAATCTTCGGGAGCGGGCAAGGTTTCTCACATTCCTGCGGGTCAGGTTTAAATTTTGCAGGTGCGGGAGGGATCGGACAAAATTTTTCAACCAGCGTAGGACTTCATCTACAGTAGTATATATACATATCTTCTATAAAAGATCAAAGCTGGCGCGGAAAACGGTTGACGTGTGAAGGTCTAAAGCAGGGTTGGGGAACCTGCGGCCCGCGTGAACATTTGATACGGCCCGCATCAGAATTTTCGTTACCCAAGCTAGAGTACAACATCGAGTCAAANCGAAGCTCCATGATAAGCAGGTACTTAGTAAGTCAAGAGAAGTCATTCTGCATCATAGGTAAATAGAGGTATAATTTTAGAATAAAAGTAATAGAGTTTGCGGCCCGCCAGCGATAATAGGTTCCCCACCCCTGGTCTAAAGTTATCGCTAAAGGTG
>JGI24021J15306_10007124_pt1 | contig 13574 bp, 7 predicted proteins | sample Ectturendosymbi1_FD_15306 | JGI IMG/M metagenome (IMG submission 15306) | reverse complement strand
CATAGGTGGGGCGTGGCTAAATGGGTGGTGAGGGTTGAGGTGACCAATGCCTGCAGCTGCAACCAGTGCTGCTGCTGCCGTGTTGGAGTAATGCGCGGGCACGCCCGCATGGTAAGTTCCCGGATGTGCCGTGCCAGTCATGTGACTATGCCCAATCTGGTGGAGTTGGTCATGAGGAATGGCATCGCGCATGCGTTCCTCCTTTCTTTCCTTTTTCCATTTCATTCGGCGATTTTGAAACCAAATTTTCACCTGGCGATCGCTCAGTTTAACCGCTTTGGCAACCTAAAAAACAAACGTTGAAGTTTTTGAAAAGACAAAGACATCTCATAGTCTTGCTCTCATTCGCAGTCCTTATACTTCTGACGTCTCACACAACAAACTGGTGGTGAAAAAACATGTTCCAAAATGGATTTAGCTGAGAGTTGCAACAAGTTGGATTTACAGCATGATTGGGATTGTTCTTTATGACATAACGCCTAGCGTTTTTAATGCATTTTTTGAAAACAATATCGCTGGAGCAAATTCAAGTACTTGCTGTCAAAACATTTGCATTGCAAGCCGTATCACTCACTTATTTTTGGTTAAACATACTGTTATCAGTTTGTATAGTTACATCAATGACTGTTGCCAACAACACCAGTAAGCATGCAACTCTTCATTAACGAGCAGAAAAGCCTTTCGCGTTTAAACATTTTCTTCGTTAAAAAATATTCGCGCTTTCTTGAAAGGCTTCTTCGCCTTGTTGGAATGGCAGTTATTGTTTTGAAGGGTACATGAAATGTTTTATACGAGTTTTGTTGGTAAAAAACTGTTATGTGACTTACCCAGTAAAGGCCCTTAGAGAGATTTTAAGGTTTGGAGGGGTAAAATGAATTTTTAATGGGGAAAGATTTTTGTTTTGATTATATATTTGAAACAAATTTTTCTAGGCACAACAAAATTTGTGGGTGCAAAAAATTGGGTGGGCACTGCCCTCGAATACCACCCCTGTGGCTATGGGCCTGCCCAGTAGATTTTATTCATCTGCTTACAAACCAGAGTTGCTTATCTGGCCAGTACGTTGGTAGGAAGCGGCTGCGTCACAGCGATCGACGAATTTTCGTCATTGCAATTCACTTTACTTTGTTGCAATACTGGTCTTATCATGTTAAAGGCTTAAATTACAGTAATTTTTTTACCAACCTCTAGCCTTCGTTCCCTAGAAAGATATTGATTGTAGTGAAATTCCTTTTCCAATTCAAGCAGCTGAAACTTTGTGTATGGAACGCGCTTTTTGCGCCCACTGGCGGTCAGCCAGTTCTTTGTTGGATCTCCCTCTGCGATTTCAAAAGAAAATATTGAAATAGTTTTACAAACTGGATTTATTTAAAAGTTTAAAACTTGCTAAAGTTAGAACGAGCCTGATAAAGACAAGCTATGCGAACACAATTTCTGACAGAATATTAAGTTGTGAATGACATTTATAAAGATGATTGATTTAAGCATGTTTACAATGTCGATGACCAGCCAATACGTTTACCTACTGCAAACAATGACTAGACCATTGCCGTTATATTTGAGTAGAATCAAGAGAAGACACGCAGCTCACAAAACACAATCCAATCAATTCCCTGTACAAAAGAGGAAAATGTTTTTGCGTTTTTCGTGTTTCTCAAAAAGCTCGGTTTACAAGACGCTGGACATGATTATCGCAACAGTAAACGTAAGGTTATACGCAAAGCTTTTGACACAATAGATCTACTTCGATATTAACGAAACAGCTTCATGTGTGTTTGACATTGATGTTCGCATGAAATTCCTGCCTGCCTAAATCATCGAACCCCTGAGGTGACGAGATATTTTTTGAATAGTGTCACTCACGATACGTACCTACTTCAAAGGTAATAAACAAAAGTTCAAAAAGTAAAACGTATTAAAATCCTGTTTGTTTTTCATCAAAACTTCGGATTCAAATTTTTTTCAAAAGACTGATAGCCCTCATTTTCCTGAGCTCGTTAGAACTAGACAAAATAATTGATTCTACCTTATTTAACTTTCTGAATTTGTACCCATTCTTGGCAATGTTTTTCCGCTGTGAGTCAGTATGGAGCCTTGTGATGCACATCAAGCCTTATCAAGTATTTAGCGTATCTCTGAAAAAACGTTTCAAGAAATGCAAGGTTGCTGGAGTCTTACTGCAGCGCATAAACCAAATTTATAAGAAAACGTGGTTTCACAGTAAAATGTTAAGGGGTGAATTAAAAGCTTCAAATTCTTAAGCAGAGGAAAAACAAGCTTGAATTTAACATGAGATGAAAAAGCGCATTTAAAACGTTTATTGTCACAAACTCCACTCATTTTTATTCAATGTAAAGTCAAGACACCGAAAGGTTGAAAAGCGTGTTGTCTGGGTTTTTCGATTGAGCGCTTGTCCACAGTTGGTTGCTCTTGCTCCGAACTGACAGTCAAACTCTACTTCCACTTGGTTTGAGCTGTTGCCGCTTGTGTGCACAAGAGGTGAAANGAAAGAGCCTAACAGTATTACAACATCTTCGTTTGAAGGAAGCAGACAGAGAAAATGTCTTTTGTTTGTTATTCATATTTTTATCCAAAATTAATTCGATTCTTAAATTCATAATTATTTCTCTTGACAAACGTTACCTTCAAAAACGTCCACATTAGAGAAATTAGATTTGTGGTTTCGTGAACATCGACAACGCTTTGTAAAAAAAATCAATTCAAGAGCTTGTCTGATTTTTTCAATAGCTTTACTTAACAGCATATGCCATTGACACAGGGAATTTTGCATTAATGGTTGCAGTTGTTGTCCCGGTCACTTGGCAATTAGCCGTGTGTTTAGAAGCTTGATGTGGTTAGAATGCAGTGTACCTTGTTCAAGGACCACCATTCAATTCTACTTCGAGAGGTTTGCGTGTGTGACCTTGTTTGACCTTTTTTACAACAAGTTCAGGGTACATTGGCAGTAAAGTTGAACAAGCATGCTGAGGTTAAGCATCAATTTCTTGAAGCAGCATAGAACTGCCTTTCTAATCCCTCCATGAAAAAATGCAGTTGACAACTTGTTTCTTGAAACCGAAATGACTAAACGCGCTGACTTAGCCACTGTTTTTGTTTTTTTGTGACGAATTTATGGCTTTGAAATTGGTCAAACTAAAACAAATCATTAAAATGATGAGCAGGCACATCAAACCAGCAATGATAAAACTTGCGTTTTGTTTGACATTAAGTTGATCTTCCCGAAATAACACTGCTACAAGTAAATAGCAGTGCTTTGCTTTTGTCCCAAAAAACATTAAAACTTAAAGTAGGCTTTCAGTATCTAGGATTTTCTTGGGGGGGAGGAATGACCGCCAATTCTCTACTTTGTCAGGGGGCACAATTTAAATGTGCAGTGTGAGATCCAGAGTCATCGGGCGTTAACGGGGCACTGGGGCTTCTCTTCTCGAACTTTGCACCTGAAACTTTTTCTGATGGCGACAGTGGTGAAAAGGTGACACCGTAATGCAGGCATCAGTAATTGTAATCAACATAGAAAACAAACGAATAAACAAATTTTTAATAAGCGGAAATATGAAGTTATACGTAAGCTGCATAAAGTTTTATCTGGGAAATGTACACTAGACTAGTCAATCTAATCTACATTTTCTCACTCACGCTTTCAAAATTAACGCAAGATCTGCGTCCATCGTGATCTCAAACATTTTATTGATCTTCATCACATCTTACTGCTAATTTTTTTCAATAATATTGCATAATCCGCTCGTTTTCCATGCTGCTTGCTTTCTACGTTATTTGGTATGACTGCGAATCCTTGAAATAATTAAATATTTCAACGAAATCCATATTCGTTCAGTATTCGTCATAGCGCTTTGACGAAACAATAATGAAATAGCAGACCTAGACTAGAATCATTCATCAGGTTCACTTCACATGACATTTTGCTGAAACTCATCAGTAAAGCTACACATTTAATGTCGCAAAAGCATCTAGGTAGCCAGTACGACCATTTCTTTATTTCTCGTGCAACATAGCAGCATGTCATCAGCTTCGTTTGTCAGGAAACAATAAAGGTAGTCACTGTAGATGGATCAGCATTGTTGCATATAAATGCTTTCACATTGTCAATGGTTCCTTTACCCCGAAGAAACATTGCGTACTGAAAGTTGCTTGGTGGCCGCTGAATGCAAAATTTAAAATTTAATTGTTCTCCCTCATACAATGCACACTATCTGGCAAGATTTGAAAAGGGAGGACGAATAAATGCAAGGCCGTACAGAGGACAAGCGTTTAGATCAGTGTTTCCCAAACTTGTTCGAGCCGTTACCCCAGTGTTTTTCAACCGGGGTTCGGCGAGTGGCTGCCAGCCAGGGGTTCCGCTGGAACAGACCGAAATTGCCTGGGACGAAATTTGCAACCACAGTTCTATGTGGTTGTAGCAATATAGACACTTGGATCAATACATAGGGTTCCACGAGCAACGCAAACATTTACGGAAGGTTCCGCTGCAGCAAAAAGGTCGAAAAACACTGATTTGCTCTCATCAAGGTGGCAATTATGTCTCATTATCTTCAATATTTCGCAGCAATCACTCATAATACAGAACAATATTGTAGTTTTGGTTCCGCGTTATCCCCCAAAGAATCGCATGTTACCCTCGGGGGTAATTACCCCGACTTTGGGAACCACTGTTTTAGACAGAATGCCGGACAAACGGCCACCTACGTAACAGCACAATTATTTCTTCCTGCTTTCCTACTTGCGCAGAGCGTTTCTTCCGCAGGTGATATATTCGTTCGTACTACTTAGGGAATAGTGCGTCGTCTTCGATAAGCCTCGGATCACTGCTGCCATCGTCTTGGAAACGGTAGTGCAACACTGCAGGTGGAGACAGTGCTTCGTGTTGCGTGCAAGAAGTAATTTGCCTGATATTTATGCTCTTCTCGTGTCGCTTAGCAAGTTTCCGCCAATGTTAGAAACGGTTTTTAAACAGATTTGGCAAAAAATTGATCGAGCCGTTAGAAGTGCCTTTCAATTTCTTTTGATGTAGAATTATTACGTCATTTGGAATCCCCCACGAGTCATGTTGGGGTGGCTTAAGTCCCCAAAACCCTCCCCTAGAGACGCAACTACTTAAGCATAAAGCACTCATCTATTAAATCACTGAAATTTCGATATAACACTTTTGAAGTCATGAAAGTGCTCGAGCACCGAAAGATTTACTTAAAGTCCCACTGCTCTACGGACGCAATTTGGTTTTTCCATTTTTACCCACAGTTCAGCTTCAAATCCTTGTTTTCTTTTCAAAACATTAGGCAGAGGTTTCTAGTTGACGGCATCTTGCATCTTCTGAAAATCGTACCTGCATGAAGTTTCATAGCATAAGGTTGGTCAGCGCGGAAGGACGGTGTTCCATGAATGTGTCCTTATAGCCAGTAAGATCCTAAGTTTGAGACTAAGATTGTGTTTCGAGGTCTTGCTTTCAACCTGTGAGGTTGTGAAAAACAATCCACAGGCCGCTAGTCAGTTGTCTCGTGTCGGTAGTGTTCTATACATAAGGCCCGACGCCAGACACAAATCACGCTTTTTTGGTCTTTTAATCTTTGTAAGCAAGAAAACGCTAATTAGTAAGTTAAATATAAAATCCGATATCGAGTTTATAAAATTTTTTTAATTCCTAAACTTTGTGACAAACGAAATGGAGAGAAACTGCAATTCCTAGCAATTATCTTGAAGTTTCATCACATTTATTCCAGCTTTTATTTATTGAAAAACAGCATAGATAAATGCAAAGCTTTTTTCCGGTTTTGATTAACTAACGTGTGGCCAGCTTGTGATTTTAAATTTGCAGCTGCATTCTGTATATATTAATTACGGTATTCTAATGTCTTAAAATTATGTTGTTTTTTTAAGATTGAAAAAATTCAAGCTTGCGCAGGAAGTTTTTTTCGCGAACAGCCGGACTCACGAAAGAGACCGACTGTTCTCCGATTGTCATTTCATGCAAACTAGTGGTCAAAATGGTCAAAACGCGTAACAACTACCGCTTAACACCTGTCTCTGAGCGCGGTTCAGCAGAATGGCCCACTTAGTAGCAAACTTTATTACCCGCAATTTAAGGCTAACAAGGCCACCAGCAATAAAGTCGCTTTATGATGTGTCGAAACAGAGGTTGGCCTTATGGAATCGAAACTTGTGATGAGCACTGTTCTCGCTGTATTTATGGTTGCTGGTGTTTGAATAGGGTTCTGTACAGACAAATGCAAGCGGTAAGTTAAGGGTTTGCCTTGTGAAAGAAACAAAGTACCATTCACTTCTGCCAAGAGTAACTTCATGTACGCGTACACCATAACATCTTCCTCCAAGTGACGAGAGGAGTCGATACAAGCGTGTGCTTGAAAAAAGGCAAGACCGACTCAGCGCTGGAGCATTTATTTTGGTTGAAAAGTGTTAAAATCGTTATTATCAGAACAAATACAATAGAGCAGCTTGCTAGATACACCGGGTCTTTATTGAGTAGTTCATTTAAAAAAATCCTTTCCTAACATTGCGTCCTTAATCAGTTCTTATCAGGTATATCGCTGCCAGTGCCCTTCACAACATTGCTACTAAAATGTATCTCGAACATTTCTTGACCCTAACTTTTGTCAAACAAAACGACGTTGAGTGGTGGTGTAGTTCGCGGTGTAGTTACTAAGAAAGAACACTATTACAAGTTGCTTAAACTTATTCCTCGGTCTTTGAGTGTTTGGTAGTTAAAGATTTTACAGTACTATCTGCAAATGATCGCTTAATGTGGTTTAGTGTCTGTCAGTAATCGCCTGAGCTCTTACCATCACTTCGGAGTAAATTTAGAAAAATTTGCTTCGCAGTGGTGACCCTAAGTTATAAATGCAAATGAAGTAAATACTTGCCATTAGATTAATACAATCACACACTCTTTTCGTGTTTTATTTGGGCAAATAGGTGCTTTCGCAATGACCTACACTAAAGTGCATTGCAATACAGCGTTAAGAGTCGAAAGTCAAATTAAAGAATCTACATTGTGCTGAAAACCGACAGACGTTTTCTTGACATATTTTGCTAAAGCCACTTAGGTAAGAAATATCTCCACCTAAACCGTGCTATTTTACATGATTTGAATTGTTGTCAATCGACTTGATGAAACTAACAAACCTCAGCTGAAAGCAAACCGATGCCACAGTCCAAATGCATTTGTACTAGATAGGCTTTGGTGGGAAAGACAACAAAACAACCGAACCGGGAAAAGCGTCTTTGCCGCGAAATTTATCAAAAGCTCTGAAAAAGGACAGCGAACCAGTATGCAAGAATATGATTTGTAGTAGCGTAAGAAATCAAAGAAAAGCATGGTCGTTTCGGAAACATGTTTGCAAGAAAATGAAAACCAGCAAGATTTTCTTGACAAACAACAAATGGTAACGACTCTGCAAAGCTTTCCGCCCGTTTGGCGGTTCTTTGAAGTTCAGGAGACTTTCGTTTGTTGTTGCCTTCACGTTTCTTTTTATCCGTGAATGCAGAAGTTACATCAAAAATACTGTGCATGGGAATTTTGTAAATCACTGCGACTATGTGGGAGTTGATGCTTCGAATAAACAAAATTCCTAGACAATTTAATTTTTGTTTCCGAGTGTCAAAAATCAAAAACGCGGTAGCCGTGAGTCATCAGCTTTTCCAGCCAAACAAGCGGCAGACCAAGCCCTAACCGCCGGTGAGTCACGCCTCGTGCAGTTCCGTGCCAAGGATTTGCAACATTCGGTTGCAGTGTTCTACGGATAAACACATTTCCATTTTCTGAAGTTATTTCAACGTTAATTCGTCATTCCAAATTGTTGATCGGGATAGGTCAAGCATTCTGGTCGTAAACAATTTTGTTTTGCTGCACAAGGTAGACATTTGCTGTACGACCAAATGCACCCAGGCCGGTTCAAATGCAAGCATGTCCTCGAGATTCAAGCGGCTTTAATCATCGGCATTATGCAATGGCCGACATTGTTTTGTGCTTGCCTACAGGTAGCACGTCATGCGGATGTGATCTTTTTGTCGAGGACGCATTCAAAATATCCATCAGGGGAAGCAGTCTCTTAAAAGTATTTTCTTTGTATGTTTGGGAAAACTACACCCGGCCTTATATTTCAGATGATTCGCAAACCTTTAGCTTTGACGAACAAAATGGCATCTCCCAGATTGAAGTGTCCTTGTTTCAATCTAGAAAAAAGTGTATGAAGAAACTTGGGCACCAAATCATTTCATCCCAAGCTGCTGCAATAACGTGCTAGTCTACACAAGGCTTTACCTACGACCGATCACCGATCAACATTTTGCTGCGTTTTATACCTGTGTAAGAAATGAGTTGTGGTGCTTGATGTCCTCTAACCTGGCCTTTGCTTTTACTGTTTCCACAACACACTGGTCGGCACCCAAAGACTTTTAAACGTCTTTCCACCATAAATGTACATGAAAGAAACAACTGTGCACCTTAAATGAGAAATCTGAAATTTGTTTTTGCACTGCAGGCTGCAAACGCATAATCACAAACCAGCAATTACAGCGAAAAGCGTGGTGATTCTCGAAGCTGAGACATGAAACCAAGCTGCTTTTTGGAAAATATCTTTATTCGGTGCAGATCGTAAGTTCCGTTAAAGGAGTACGTACAGTATTTGAGAGAAGGGTTTGGGATCTTGTGTTGCATGATTTGACTAATTTTGTTGACTGTTACTTCGGAATGACAACTGCCAAAGAGATGTGAATTATTTTCTGTAACAGAATACGACACAGAAATGTCGAAAATCGTTTTTGAAGGATAAAAGTTGTAAAGAACATAACTTGTCACCACTTCAAATTTCACAAATATTTTTAGTTCGAGTGAATTGCCGTGCACTTATTTTACGTGTCTAAATTTTCTTAGAAAACTTAAATTGTTGACGTTACTCTGTACGTTTATGAGATTTTGGGCTATTCAATATTTAAAGCGATGTTTTGCATGTTTCACTGTTTATTATTGCACAGCACATGCCGCCAGCACTAGATCGTCACAAACGCGTTCCTAAACAAAGCGATTATGCAACTCTGGTGATCTGTTGGTCGTGTGAAGTTTTTCAATTTTCTGCACATGGTTTTTGATATCTCATCAATCACCAAGTTTCCTTATTAGCACTATGGATATGTGGAAGATGCCCTTATGTTCCTTCCGTGACGTACAAAAGACTTTAGAAAGTCTTCCGCATGAATTTCCAGACACAAATCAAATGTATCAGTCAATAGCACAGTATACCTTAACCATCTTTCGCAAACATAAATTTAATAAAATTTATGGACAATTAAAGCACGACGCAGAAAATTCTTCTCAGCACATTTTGGTATAAGCATCGAAAAAGTGCTGGTAGATATTCAAAAAGAATCAAGTGAAAAGTGAATCAAAAACTTTTAAATGTTGTGCTCTTCTTACAGATGTGTTATTCAGATTCGCTACATTATAAGCCCAAAGATATTTGGCTTAAAACTGATTTTTACTTTACATGGCAATAAACTCAAAATCCAGTGTTTTCAGAAAAAAAATCTTTTCAGAAAGTTTTTGCAGAGTATGTATTTGTAGTGATGGAGTTGGATGTAAGTCAATATTTTATAAGAAGCTATGAACATGAAAAGCAAGTTACTATATTGCAAACAAATTGATGGACAACAATGTAATGTCTTACTAAGACTTATTTTGGAAAATGTGCTCCTATTTTTGAGGAGAAACAACTCACTGACACCTTTCAGGCTGTTTTTTAAGGCACACAATGCAACCTTTAAATTTTAGGCCTGATGGTATTGATAAACGCGCAGCAACAGTTTAATACTTGCATTTTGAGACAACGCTTTTCATCAACTCTTTCATCATTGCCGTAAATCAAGCGCTTTCAACATTTTTTCTGGCCATTCCCCAAACATGAGTACTTTGTTTTCATTAGGGTCTTATAAGTGCCCATAACAGCCGTTATACGTTTTCGTTAAAACCTACGTTAACTTCCACATTATGCAAATTTTAATTTTAAATGAATCCCATGCAACATGGGCACCTACAAATCTGGATAAAAATCACGCAGCGCTTTGGGTCTAATATTCCTAATCGCTTGTGACAAAGTGCAGTTTTTGTTCCAGACGAGCTTACCTTCATTTGATGTAGGGTTAGTTTTGTCGTCCGCGTTGACAGGTGAACAAGATGGTTGCGCTTTTACAGTTGGGGACTCTGTTTTTTCAGATTTTAATTCACTTTCTTGGTCTAAAAGTTCATGCTTGCTCGAGTCAGTCTGATCGAAAGTGCTACTGTCGGAGTTGAGCGACCATCGAGAGTCACGATCCTGCTGCCTGTGGTCCTTCAAATCGGAAAAAGCAGAAGAAACGGAGTTAGGAACATGAGCTGGATTTTCATGCTCCGGCAACGTACTCGCAGGAATTGGTGGTAAAAACTGGTTGACCTGCACGGTTCTGGAAGCGTGGAGGTCACCGTTTTTTTCCGACGCAACTCCAACAGTTTCGCCTTTTATTTCTTTATCGTGAAATCTCCTTGCGTGAAACTCCTTCGGCGGCTGCAAAATTGCTGGTACTTGGGAGGGAGGTATGTGTGAAGATGGTGGCACACATATTAGAGGTGGTACCAGCGTTTGAGCACCAGCAGCACTGTTGTACTGCTGGAAGCGCATATGATTTTGGTAGGCTAATCCGTTGTCCGTGTATGGAGGGCTTGTTGCGTATGCCTCCTGCTTGCCAACGTCCCGTTTCTCCAGAACAAATGAGTTTGAAAAAGACGAGTCAACTCGTTGAACTCTACCGTTCCCCCCAGGGTATCCGCGCAGGACGATATCTTGCTCGTCCGTGGAAAATTTTCCTCTCTTAAGACATGTACCCTCCCTCCCCAATCGATAGATCGCCGTTGGCGGAGTCGCCTTCACCAGGTCAGGATATTTTGCGTTTGTCACAGGTTCGCTCATTCTTTGTTGCTCATTAACAAAGCTATTTTTTACTTGACGACGTTAATCATTCGGAAACTGAAAGTGAATTCACAAAGCAAATGTTTAAATCATGAGCCTGAAGCAAGAGCACCATTTTTGTTAGGTGTATTCTTTGAAGCCTCTAGTAATTCTAATTGAAGAACAAGTAGAATGTACCTGCATCAAGCACTAATTTCCATAAATGAATACGTGCGGGTTTAAGTACTTGAAGCACATGACAAAAAAGTTTCATTGGAGCCAAACGCGTCACTTCCGACATACCATCATACAAAAACCACCACGACAGCTATTGCTGTACTTGGTGTCCCATTTTGAGCTTCATATTTCCTTTGCAAAGTACACACTTCTCCACTTAATGATCTGTTAAAAATATTTTTATCTGCAGAGTCACGCTTGCGTTCTTTCTGGTTTAAAATCGTAAGTTTGCATTTTTGAAGTGATGGGAAAAGTTATTTATTTCAAACGCTTTGTAGCACTTGTTGTTTTTATCTATTATCTTATCTATTGCTTTATATCTTTATTAAGGTTACAAACATCGATAAATTTTTCAAATCTCTAAAAATTTCGTGTCAATTGAACAGATTTGAATATGCGGAGCAACAAAAGAATAATGATTTACATTAAGCAATTTTTTTCCTTTTGTCTTGCGAGATGCGTAGAATTTTGAATTTTGAGCTCAAAATGCACAGGATTTCCAGTAATCACGAGAGTATATTTTTAAAATTACGTTTCTGATCTTTCGGCTGACATAAATTTCCAGCCATACCTTGTTCGGAAAACATTAGTAATTTCAAAGCGTTTGTGTCCTTTGCACTTCAGGTATCATCTAGCATTTCTTCAAAACGGGGAATATCGAATAGTACATGGTTTTTAGATAAATACTTAATATTTTCTGTAATCTATTACTTTCTATTGACAAGATGCGAAGTACTTTTTGTTGCTTTCTTTAACTTACCCCGTTTTTCTTTTCGGAAAGATATGCAAGTGTATGGTGGACAGCTTCCAAAAGCATCAGCCTCCTTCCACACAGGTCTAACGATTTATTAAGAATCAGCTCATTTTGCCGGGTGAGGCATTTCTGCAACGCGTTTCAAATTTCAAACTTCAAACAGGGCGCTGCCTACCAACTATTTCTTTGTGTTTTTGTGGACCATCATGCGATGCCGTACGCTTAGCATGTTTTCAATGTTAGGAGAACTTATTGAAAGTTGAAGCAAGTACCTAGGACGTCGTCAACAGAACAAATGGTCTTCACAAATTCACTAAAAGCCGAAAGCAAAAACGTTAGAAATTAGAATGCTAACATAGATGGCTTTGACAAACATCACTCTGTTGCGTCAAACATTGCATCAACTAGAACCCTGCATGGGCTTCATGGAACAATTACCAACACAAGTTTGCACGTAAACAACGCTTTAATTTGCCTAAAAAGTGATATTTCAAATATTTGACTGGACTTGCAGTGATTTAACTTGGTGCTTACAATAATTTGCCATGCCTCAAACCTCGTCAGCAGGAAAATTGTACGTTGACGATGACAGAGGACACAGGTTGATATACGGCATATTTAACAATAGAAATGGCTACTCCTACATCCTTAAGTGCATTTCAGAAGAATCACTCTAGCTGGGAATAACTGAAAGCATATGACTCATCGAGCAATGCAAAAGCTGCAGCAAAGTCGTCATTACAAGATGCACAAGTATTGTTGTTTTCCAGTTTTCAACTTGCGACAGACGCGCAGTGCAATTGTTGCTCTAACGGCTTTCATTGCAAATTTAGCTTCATCAGACGTGCTGGGTCAGGTTTTTGTTGAAGGTGATGTGCAAACGCAAACAAGTATAAATGGTTATCTGTTTTGGCGGCCAATCATTCCCTTTCTAAAATACGTTTGACAATGGACTTTATCGCACGTGAGTTGTTGGTGAAAGGGATCCAAGATAGTTCCATTTTTGCGGTTTGCTGAATCTTTCAAATGTTTCTACCTTTGTGAATGAAGACTGGCTTGAAGAAATAAGACGCATCTACATACGTGCTGACGGATAAATCTATCAACTGCTACGTAGGGCACGTGACAAAATGGCCGAGCTGCTGACTCAATTGGAGCTCAACTGACGGCGAATAGCTTGTTACAAAAACTTTTATCATTTCACGTATAATGTTTTCCAACATGTTATTTGTGTTAGACAAAACTGTTCAGACAAACAAAGACGTTATTATTGTTAGAATCTGTCATAGCATTTGATTTTTGCGCAGGTAGGCTTACTGGTTATCAAGGAACCCAGAAATCTTTCCAGACATATCTGCTGATTGTAATTTTGCTCGACAATTAGAAAGCTCTCATGCTTTAAAATTAAACAAGAACGATTTGATTACTTTGAATTTGAAACAACCAGTGAAGTGCAATGCATTCCTTATCTCTCAAGTAATACTATTTTTTCTGACAACCACGAAATCATTATCATACATATAAAGAAATTATTTAGTTGCTGTCAGTCTAGTTTTTCCAAGAAAGCTAATGTAAAGGCAGATATTCCACAACTTCATTTGTGAAATAGTTTC
>JGI24021J15306_10007123_pt1 | contig 13575 bp, 3 predicted proteins | sample Ectturendosymbi1_FD_15306 | JGI IMG/M metagenome (IMG submission 15306) | reverse complement strand
GAGAAGTTTTGATGATAAATGATTGTGCTTGCTAATCTACCGCTGCAGCTGGTTGTAGGAACCAATGCTGGACGAGTTCTAAACGAGGAACCGGTTCTATAACATTGTTTTGAATGATACACGCACATCGAACACGGATTATAACTTATAATTTCGGTGCGGAAGTGCTCTACGCGTTTTAAATGCAACCCTTGTACTTGTTTTTCGATTGAGCAAAGCTTTTATACAAAACTTTTCATGAAGTTGTAAAGGCAACTGTTCCGTAATATATGCATTGTGATATCATAATTGAGTTGTTATAGCTCCGTCAGTGCATGTGGCATTAATTTGTTGTATGTAGAAGAGGAGAATTATTGCGATTAAAAATAAAGAGTTATTGGAGTTGTAGCAGTGGTCATGTCGATACTAAGAAGTCTTGGAAGAATTTCCTACTTGCCTTTCGTAGGCTTTGTAAGCGCTTATGGTGCTTACAATGCATCATTGACAATGCTCAATGACGAAAATGCTGCCTGGAATGAGCTTGATGTGGAGCAAGCACTCCAGCAGAATTTCAGATATTCTTTGTTGGTGGTGATCTTGGAGATGGCAATATTCTTTGCTTTCTTCAGTGCTGGCATGGTGTATTATGCAAGGTGAGCTTCAGTGTTTGCTCGACTGTTAGACAGATCCCATCTTCTGCTGCACTTGTAAAATGAAAACTTCTAGCAGTTAACGAAAAGTTAACATCTCTGGTCTGGTGATAGAGACATGCACCAGTTGCATAAAAAACAAATACTTACCGTAGCTTAACAAGATCTACGAATTACTTGAAAGTTTGTTATTATTTATTATTCAGGATGTGGCTGAGAGATAACGAAGACATTCAACGTGGCATGAAGGTACGCTGTCAAAATATCTATCTTTGTCCTTATTAAAGCAACGTATTAAACGTCTATACAGGTTGCCGTATTCAAATGCAGCACTAAAAACGCAAATAAATGCTTCCTGACTTTTTCAAGAAAGTTAAAGCACTTTTAACTCTTAACTTGTAGCAGCTCAGTAGTGTATAAAGACTTGACAATAGTTTGTAACAATCACGAATAACCGCGCATGAAGCATGTTGTGCCGCCAAAGGGCACCACAAATAGAAAGCACGTTACAGGTTCAGCCGATGACTTTCAAGATTGAATCACAGTTTACAAAGTGCCCAGAAAACTGCGCTGTGTGTCCAAACAAGTAATTCGGAATAAATCATAATATTCAAACCACGTTTCTTCTCGAGAAGGCTGCGGTGAATGCAGCCATAGAAGGTCTCGAAAGATAGTTCGGCAGGCTGACCACCAAGGCGTGGCCAAGCCAGGTCTACGATGTAATCACGCCCCTTGATCCTGTGCCGGTCTTTGGTAGCGTTCCGTGTGGGTGTAGCGCAAAGGCTAGCTTCGCCCACTTTTCTCCAGGCAATTCAGAACAACTAAATCAATGGTTCTCAACCTTTTCGCTGAAGGGGCCAAATCCAGACTTACAACTTTGTTGGAGGGCCACACTAAAGAAATTTTAATACAAGTCAATTGACACGTTTTGATTTATAGCAAAACGAAGTCTATCATACAAAATATTAGAGGTTTTGTTGAGAGACTTCTGAGGGCCACACAAAGGGTGCTTGGGAGCCGCATGCGGCCCTTTAAACAGTGCTTGAGAACCACTGCACTAAAATAGCTTGGCACAGATTTTAGGGAGGCCTTAATTGATTAAAGCGCTGTTGAAGAGCTATCGTGAACACGCAAAATACGAATTACTTTGCAAAACTGTTTTTTCTCTGTTCACGGTTTATTCTTTCAATGTAGATTAAACTTTTGCACAGGGCTCTACTTGGGATATTTTTGGGGAACTTTCTGTAACAGGAGAAAAGGGTCTTAGACATCTGAGCAAAGTTGTCTTCCTAAACCTGGTGTAGGGCATGGGGCGAATAACCATGTTTGGAAGCTTCAAGGTCTTTTGTTTAGAGAACCAAATTCCTCCGTAAAATCTCTGCCACGATATGGCACGCCGCCTTGTTAACCTAAGAGTTTCACTTAAATTGAAGCATGCGCTCTTTAGTTGCAAAGTCCTTGCCACTTTAAACCAGTGGTTCTCAACTGTTTTTGGGTCCATGGACCAATGAAAAAATATCCGATGGACCACTTTGCTATGTTGATACCTCACAAACAGCTAGTCGAAACTTTTCTGGAACGTTTGGTCAGTTCAACATACGGTGAACTTGTTGACAGTCTGTAAATCAGTATGTCCACAAACATACAGGGATCATTAGATCATCTTTTGCTCCGTTTCTCTATGTTTTCGCGGTGTGTTGTTAGTCATATCCAAATTATTTGTTTCTAGGCAAGGGAGCAGATGAACAGGTCGACACCAGAAGCGGTGGATACGCCTGTGTCAACCAAGGATCGCGTTGAAACGGCCTCACCGGCAAGATTTTCAGCTAATGTGCATGAAAGATTGCCTGGGCCTCAAGCAAACTCGCCACAAGTTGACCTTCCTTCAGAAACAACTGCTGGTCCAAAAGTGATCTACAAAAAAAAGCCCACTCGCCTCTCTCACCAACAGTTGATAAGCTTTGTGCCACATCCTTCCGCTCAGAGACCTGTCTGGAACTCTATTGAGCCGGAATTGGAGACGGCATTGTGCAGCCCAGACAACAACGAAACTCCCGGTCTGCAAGTCAAGGCCATTTCGTATTCCGAACCAAAAAGAAGTTTTGCTGATGCAGGGACACAAGAAGAGCAAGAACAATTTCAACGGGAAAAAACAGCTTCACCTTCTCGCTCCCGCGTTGGTCCCTTTAAAATCCCACCAAGAGCAAATTACCGAACAAAGATGGAAAAATACCGAGCTCTGCAGAGGTCACAAAATTTCACAACCTCAACTACCGAAGAAGAAGTGGCAAGTCATGGTTCACCAGCAGTCAGTCAGGTGCTGTCAGCCACTAAACCCATCAGTATTTCACATCCTCGAAAAAAGACGTCACCGATGGCGTCACCGAAGACGTCACCGATGGCGTCACCGAAGACATCACCGAAGCCTTCTCCGGGAAGAAAAACTGGAACTCGAAAGAGCGGAATACAACATTGTCGATCAGACGGAGCCAGAAAGCGAAAGAACGATCAAATCTGTCCAGCCCAGGCAGAGGAAATTCCTGGACAGGTTGACGACAAGAAGGAACGTGTTGATGGCAGCCAAACACATAGAGCAGAACGAACAAGCGACATGGAAAAGAAAACTGCAAAACAAAACTCGCAGTCGCCATCGTCGTCCGGTGCGGAGCAATCATGTTGCAACAGAAGTGAGCACAAGAGCAGTGAAAAGCGAACAGTTAAGCGCAGGTGGTTGCCTTTGCCGAGCGAAGCCACCCCGCAGAAGTTGTACGGACCAGTGTTTTGCCGAATGCACAGACAGAAAGCAAAGCGAGACGCTGCTAAAAAGTCAAAATATCGAACAAAACTTGAAGCTATCCCCGAAGAACCTGAGAATATCGACCCTAAGTGGGATGAGCCGAGAAGAAACTTTGTACAGGAATGGGAGGAATATTGCAAAGGAGTTTTTGAACGATTTGCTGAAATGGACCGGTTCTATGCAGAAAGAGAAGCTAGACGGGATGAAAGAACGGCCAAGCTGGTGGCAGAGAGCGAGAACCCTGAGCTTCTCTATGAAATTGGCCTTATTCCTCATTTTGAGGCCAAGCCTGTGGCTGAAAAAGTTGATGAAGAGCCCAAGGAAAGATTTTTGAAACGCAGGGAACGACCTGCAAGTACTGACCCAAAAGTTGAGGAGGAGATCGACAAACTTTGTGCGGAGGAGGGCATAGTTCTTTCGACAGAAGGAACATCGTCAACAAATTCTATACTTTCTGAAATTTCGGTGGAAGAAGAAGATGAAATACTGGAATGGTTGGAAGAAGAAATGAACAAAAACATTCGTCGTTCTTCTTCATCACTGTACAGCCAGTACAACTGGCCCATTTAAGAATAATAACACTCGTGAAAGCAGCCTGTGACGATACAATGCTAAAAATATTAAACGGTGATATTTATTTTTAGAAAAATTTTCGGCACTAGCTTTAGGTGCAATTTCTTCTGTTGACTAGTTTCAATTTGATTAATGGGTGTAGTCCAGTGGTTCTTAACCTTTTTTGTCTCATTTACCCTTTACCAAAATCAAAAAAATTAATTTTACCCCCAACAATATTTGATGTGTCAATGCATGATATTTCTGAAAAGGGTCCGGGGCAGATTCTCCTGGAAAAACGTTGTAAACTAACACTCAAATATATGAATTTTTGTGCTTACTGTTCTGGAACCAATTTTAGGGTAATGCTTGTACCAAACTTATCAGTCTCTGAGATGAAACTTTAATAAAATGCTCTAATGAGCAAGCGTGAATACTTTTAAGAAGTGGTTACCTGAGGTTGTTGAAATTCTAAAAACAGTTTCATACGAACCAGCATTTCAATGAGTCATGGGGTAAAAACGTCTGGAAGAAGGAATACACAGCCTTGTTTAAATTTTTCTGTTATTGAAAACTGACAAACAATTTTAATCAGTCAGTAACTCAGTGAGACGCTTGTTTACTTGTTTTCTTGATACGCACAATATCTGACATCCTGGGAACGGTGGGTGTAAGAGATGCTCTCATGTCATCTTTGGGAATCGCTCGAGATCGATGTTTTGTTATATGGTCATCAATGAGGAGATCCCTGCCTCACACAGATAAGTATTTTGAAAAGGTATAATAACTTCAAATGCTCGCTTCAACAGCGTTGGAAACTTCTTGCCCAATCTACACCAAAATTTAGAAAAGTCACAGTTGCGACATATGAATTTGGAACATTGTTTAACATTGAAGAGCAGTTAATTCATCTTTGTAAAGCACTTTGAAAACACGAGCACGTGCCCTGGTAAAATTTACACGTTCAGTTACGTGTTTCAAAACTATTTTCAAAAATTCTGGAAAGGCTTTACTCGCCAGTACATGCCGATGAAAAACACAAGGGGTAGAAATGATGTGCCATGCCCGTTTATTCACCAGAGTTGTAAAACCTGACTTCACTGAGCATAGAGGAAGCGCCGTCTAGGCATAGCAAGCCAACGTGTTTCCACGCGTTTATTTTGTTGAAAGAATTATTAATTTTTTCCTGATCATCAGTCACTTCGCTAGTCGTCTCTAGACTTTCGCACATGAAGAACTCAACTCATCTAGCTTAAGGGTGAGTCTTACCTTATCACTTCGATTTTCATCTGCTACGTGATCTAACATATCTCAAGACATAACACTCATACAACGTACTGTACAGGGGCGAATCCAACCGGTAAGGCTAAGGGGGTAATTTTATTATTATATGGTAGTCAAGTCTCATTACGGGTTCATTTCTGTACGAGAGATGAAGTATACTTCACTACACTGCTGTGACAAAACAATGGATGGCAAAATGTCTTGTATCGCCAATGTTGTTTTCCGGATCGGACAAAATCATGGTAAATAAAGTTATCTTCGTAAGTTTCAGGGGGATCGTCCCAATCGCTCTCCCAGAATCCGCCTCTGGTACTGCATGGTTTGATAAATAAATTTTCGTAAGTTTCTTCTTTTGTTTTCTTTTTGATTAGGCCTATATCCATATGGTACTGTTTGATAAGTCACTCCCCAATTGTATGCGGTTTCTTTTTGCTATTGCAAAAGCAACGTGACAGGTTGCTTCCAATCCCGACGTGTCTTCAGAAATGAACCCTGCTACAGGCAGAGTTCCTACAGCACGACGTTGAGCGCAACTGGTTTGCACAGACATGTGGCTGTTGCTGCACGTATGTGTGTAGGATGGAGCTAAGCAAGCTTACAAAATTGACCGCTTCATCGCACCATCAACAGGCGCTTTGGAGAAAAAGATACACTGAGATTTTGAACATCATCTGTTATGATGAAGTCGACCCGAAGTCCATGTAAGTTTTCTTCTCCGACATAATAACTGAGAATGTTGAAACCTGCATTTGTTAACTCATGGATAACTCGTTCACTAAAAAGACCATGAAAGGCTGTCCACTGTCCAGTCTATAGCATGCTGTGAAAAGAAAGAGAAAAACGGCGCTGGAGTCTGACCATTGTGAAAACAGTGAAATTTATTGCACAATAGAGAATTTTTTAATTCTGAAAGAACTACAATCTCCATATACGAACAAACTCCAAATGAGGTCGTGAACAGAAACAATGTTGCGCACACGAGGTGCTCAAATGAATGTGATAGTATCTTCATGTGTAAAGATGAACTAAAAAGAGAAAACATATCACTAAGCATAACTCTACAAACTTTAGCCTGGCGGCAAGCTTCTGAGGTTTCTGCCTGCTTTCATACTTCTGCGATGATTAAAACTTGCAAGTATCTATTTTTCCCTAGTTTAAGCCGGAAAGATGGCAGCAAGTAAACCGATCACAGTTAATTTCACAGGGAAACTAGTTTCGCGTTTTTCATTCCATCTTCAGTCCGAACTCTGAATCATAACCCAAGGTGCAACATCACCAGTTTGTATNATTTATCCGGAAACCTACTTCGTAACAATGCATCATGACGCCTGACATTAAGCCTCTCATCAATCTACGAAATGAACACTGTCGGATGTACTTCTGTGTTTTGTCCTGAAACTAACTAGGCCAACAATCCAGGATATTACATTTTGTAGAAATTTATAAAAATGCACGTTTGCTATGATTTGTGATTCAGCAAATTTACCCCCTAGAAAGGTAAAATTTACCTCTGAGGGTAAATTTACCCCAGGTTAAGAACCACTGGTCTAGTCCAAATTTCAGCAGAAAACCACACTGCAAATTTGAAAAGCTGATCGAACTCTTGAACTCTATCGAGCGCTTGGTCCGGTTGCACCTGTTTGCCGCCCTGCGTGAGGAATGCGGTTCACGTGTCCACAAATCTGGTGATGGACAGGTTAGTGTGCAAATGCTTCACGTGATGATGCTCAAAATAAGCAAAAGGGCGAAGAACAAGCAGGACAGCCAAACAAGTAAATTTTCGTAGCTCAGCACACATGTTCATCCGGCTTCAGGATGAGTACGTTTAAAACAAAAATAAGATGACTCTTTCACTTTTTCGTACACAATGTATTTTGTGTCATTTGTCGTCACAGGCTACTTGGCGTCGGGAAATGCTGCAACGGGGCTACTGAGAAACAGCAATGCTGACGTTGCCACATATTTTTGCTGTCTCGATGTTCGTATAATTCGCCGCATTTTGTTTCGCATTTTTGCTACTGCTGCTTACATTTCTTCGCATATTTTTGTTCGCAATATATACTGCGCTGCTCGCCACAAACGTCTGCTGATATGTACTGTATTTATTGGTCAAACACTCTTCAAGCGCGGCGCCAAAAGGTTGTTCGGTTTGTCAACAGCCCACCGAAAAAAGGGTTTTTATGAAAGCAAACAAAACCCTTATAATGAGACCAAAGCAAGGAAATAATGCGAACAATTTTGGCCCAGAACGTTTCAGTTACCGACAATATATTTAACAATTAATCATTTATTTCCATCAGCAAATTGTCCCGCATTCATCTACTTCACTAAAACGTACTAGCCAAACCACACTAAACTGCGATTTGTACAATGACACACTAAATTTCAGCAGATGCACTTGGTCTACCACTGCCGGTGCTTCTGCCTTTCTTTAAGTATCTGTGCAAATGCACCGGAATCTGCTGCGAGAAACTTATGGGTAGCCCTTTAAAAACAATTTCTTTATGTCGGACATATCCGATATAACAATTCATGTGTTATATCTGTCCGACATAGCGCTGTGTGACGTGTCCGATTTAGCAGTGTTTGTATGTGTGTCTGATTTGACACGAAATTAATTTCTTTACAAACGGCGCCCCACAGAAACTACGGTGTTGTATATTCTACTTTAGGCAACGTATATTGCATGTCTGCTTAATAGCGGAAAGTGTTGTAACCGACGAATTCGTTAAAATTATGGTTTAAGTGGGTTCAGACAATTGAGTATCAGCATGACATTTGCCCGAGTACAGCGCATCACCTGCCCTGTAATTTACCTCCAATTGATAGAAACACTACCCTCGAATGATCGTACTCCCCAAAAGTAGTTGAATTTCAAAAAGCAAAAGCGCATAGCCATAGCTAACGGAAAATCATCACAAGGAAGAACTTGTGAATACGAAACACCAACCTAACTTATTCCATTTCCAGTAAGGAAGGAAACTAACTCAGCGGGAAATCTATTTGACTAAATCATGGCAGCAACCAGCTGATAGAGAGGGAGAAATGATTGCATCTATTGCAAATTGGTGTTGCACTTTGCAACTAAACATGCTTTTGAAAATTTCTGAGTGGGGAAAATTGTCCGGTTGCTCCCTTTGGTTGCTGCCCTGGACCAAATCTACTTGGCGATGTTTAGAAATGTTGTTAATATCAAGTGTCATATGCTAGAAAACAGCATGACATTTGATTTCAGTGGCAGGAATTTGAGGAAAATACGATTAACTTTGCAGTCCACAATTTATTAATGGTTCATGCATCGGCTCAGCGTACCTCACGTATCACGTGGTTAAACTTCTAAAATTTGTTTACAATCTTTGGGTCTTGGCCGACATTTTTCAAGTAGAATGAATTTTTCTGACATGTTTGTATATGTTTCTACACGTTTTTGAACATACCTCTGCTTGTTGTGGCTACGCCGATATTTAGATTTTCCCCGGTTTTAGGTCCTAAATGACGTCGCAAATTTATCACCAATACTTCAAACGATGCGCAGTGAAAATACCTTTCTTGCAATGCATTGTGTGTGGACATAACTTTAGCGGTTCGTGAGTTAGGCTATCGCAAAAATCGCGGAGCAATGTCAATATATCGGTTCCTGCTGTCCCTAAAGGGAAAGCATGCGCATTGTGCTTTTACTGGCAGAAATACGGATGCTTTAGGCTTTCTGATGTCTAGACATGTTGATACCCTGGTGCATGGCGCACGTTTACCATGTTGTTTTATCTCAAAGAGGCTATAAATGTTAACAATTATAGACTAAGGCCTACGTGGGCACAACATGGATGGCAGCCACAATTCAGTAAGTGCCCTACTCTGTCAGGGCAAGCTCAACAGTTATTGCTAAATCAGCTCTTCTAACAACACTATTAACTCCTGCTTGCTATCTGCGCAGCAGGCTGTGCAAGTGTGTAACTTTAGCCGTAAGCCCGAAAGGTACAGTATCTTGCTTCTATGCAACACAAAATACGCGAAGACTACACCTGGGCTAGCCATAATACATTTTTTCACAAATATCACTACAGAAAATACGTTGATCAAGAGGAAGTCAGACTTCCGGAAGGATGAAACTAGGCATATGGGCTAACTTCACGTTCAATACTCCAAACAAAACAATGAAAGCTGATGCTTTGCGCTCAAACCTCAAACAAACACGTTTTTTACTCAGAAACGTATCAAAAATGATCAAGCCATGTTATTCTAGTTAACAGTGGCAAGTACTGCTCTGAAGGGCAGAACAGAATACGGATTTATGGAAACTCCACTAACTTAGCATTTCGTATTTCAATATGTGGGCGCTTCAAGTTTTTTTTTGGGGTCTGTTCCCACGACTCCCCCTCAGAGATGGCGACGGGACGAGGTCGGACTCTGATATTATTTGACAATTTTGACACGTCATTCACAAATAAATATTTGGAAGGGGTGGTATTGTTGCTAAACAGCAACTACGGCGTAATCAGGAAGACTTCGAAACAGGATTGCTCCTTTGAGCTTCAAGGCAGGCCCGCCACCAGAGGGCGACAAACCGGTGTTGAGCGAAATTTTTGACCTCTGCGAAATTTCTGACCTGTTATTGTTTTTCAGTTATTTGGTTTCTCAGAATAAAGAAATAAAGTCTGGCAATTACTTTTTTTATGTGTGCTGTGTAAATTAAAACATTTTGCTTAGATGGCAGGTACCCACAACAAGCTATAGCACCGGAAGAACTTTAACCATTGAAAATTTTCGGACTTGGTCGTTGACCTCAATTATTTTTCTTTTTCTCACCCAAACCCAAACCCTATCCCGACACACTTACATAAACACGAATTCCTAAGTCCAAAAAATCAGTTTTATCAGCGTATTTGGTATGTGCAGTATTACTGTGTGCATGCGTAGCCTACATTGGTATGAAGTCAGAAATTTCGCAAGTCAGAAATTTCGCTTGAGAGCGGGCTGTTGCCCTACCCCGGAAATTGTCGTGCATCATGTTGTATTTTCATTGAAACGTGAGGTTGATCTGTATTTCGTCTGAAAAACAACCTGAATAAAGTATTGACAGAGTGACTGTACTTGTATTGCAAGCCGGAGTTCTTGTTTCTACATACTGTAGTTTATTCGCAAAAGCAGCTTTGTGTAGAACACAGTTTATGAAACATACATTCCAAGTACAGCGTATTTGGATATTGGACAGCAAATTGAGTAATCACCTTTAATTAAAATTTCAGCTTTGAAATGCTTCAGCTTAAAAGTTCTTATTATGCGGCTTGCACCAGGTGTACGAAATATTCCTTTTATTATCCTACTGCTTGCTTTCACTTCTTTATGAACACTTTGTTGTCCTGTTAATGTTACCCGCGTTTAAGAATCTAGCCTGTAAGGTTGGGGGGGCGATTTCAGTAATATTTGGTAGTCAAGATCAAGACGTAGCCAAGACGCATTTCGGGTTGGTTTCTTTAAGAGAGTTGAAGTATATTTCACAAAACTGTTGTGGCAAACCAATAGACGTCTAAATGGCCTTATATCGCGATTGCTGTTTTCCGAATTGTACAAAAGTATGGTGAATAAAGTTACTTTCCTAGGTTTTAGGGGGGATGTCCCCAATCGCCCCATTCTGGATCCGCCCCTGTGGTGGAGCCAAGCCCATAACTAGGGGCGCAGGGGGGCGAATCCCCCCTATAAAATTGTTCTTCCACCCTAGAGAAATGTGTTGGACGTAATGTATTTTAAAACTATTCAACATACCGTGTTTATTCGCTTATAAGACGGGGATTTTCCTCAAATTGGGGGGCCCGTCTTATTGGCGAGGTCTGCAGAGATAGAAAATAGTTCACTCAGAACTGTGCAGATATTTCACAGTTTCTGGCAAAAATAAACAACAGAGACACGTGTCCGAGGAGCACTTTTACGAACTGTTTGGAGACAGCGACAACGAATAATTTTAAGGCTTTGAATTTCATAACTTGCATACTGATTTGCTGTGTTCTATTACAGTGCAATTTGCGTAAACTGTTTTAATACGTAGACGAAATGTGGTTTAAAAGTCAGTATAAACGTACTTTGATACTGAAATGTGTTTCTCTCNTTACCTGCTTTCCTTCCTTCGTCTTATACACGAGTCTAAACAGAATATNGACAATCTCCCAGCGGAAGATGGGACCCGTCTTNTAAGCGAATAAATACGGTAGAGACTGCTTGATGGCGGACAGCAGCAGGNAAGCAACTGGAGTGCAAAGCGTGTATTTTGCTGCTGTGCGGTAAGCCGATGAAAGGAACAGGACAGGTAACTTTTTTTGTGATTTGAGTGAAGGTTATTTGGTTCGTCTTTATGGCAAGTTAGATACAATGGCTGTTTGCAAGTTAGTTTCAAATTTCTATAATCCAGCCGTACCGAAGAGGGGATTATTGCTTTACTTTCATTACAAGCGAATTTGTTGCAACTGTATTTTAGTTTCGTGCGTACTGTGCGCAGTGTGAGATTTTAGCAGTGTTGCTTCTCTTTTGTGCATAAAATTGTAATTTTGACTGCTAAGTTCTATCATTCTTTCTGATTTGAGCTCACTAGTCCAATTTTTAACTAAGCTGGTCCATTAGCTAGTCCAGTAGTTCTTAACCTTTTTAATATCGTTAACTTTGAGAAAAACCTGATATATTTCAACTACCCATTTTCTGAAACTAAAACAAATNACAGCTTGCAATCGATTAATAAATCACAATTTGCATTCAAATATCCGTTAAAAATGTGATCATTGGGAAGGCTGATATTATTTTTTTCTATCAAGCGGTGAAGACAACAGACAGTATCTCACATCATTGTCAAACGCGAACTTGTTTCGATATTGTTTTTATAAATAACCAAAAAACGATTATCTACATAACCCCCCAAAAAGTTAAATTACCCCTTTGGGGGTAATTACGCAAAGGTTCAGAACCACTGATCTAGTCCTTCATTTTTACAAATACTTGATCAGCATTATTTGCTTTGTTCAGCATTATTCCCTTGCTATAATACTGTAACTCCTTTTCGTTATTTGCTTACCAGTTCCTATTGCCTGTTATAATAAAGGTAAAATTTAAATAATAATTACTAGTTTTAACATTCGTGCCTGTCGTGTGTCGTACAAGATTGCAAAATATCGCATAAATTCTTGGCCAGAAATGTGCACCAGGAAGCTGAATTAGGTTTGGCCCAGGTGAACTGTTATGTGTTCGAAACTAATCGTTATTTTCGCTGAGACGTTTTTTGTTATTTTGAGAGACATTTTGGTCACTGAGGCATTTCGGTCATTTGTCTCANTTGTATTAAAACTCGCTGAAACAGTGTTCATTAGCCCATGNGTTCANACATTTNGACCGAAATGACTTCCAGCTTTCATTTCAAAAACAATTCGGTCTATGACCGAAAAAAAAACAGGTTCGAAATTAATTCACATTTACATCAGTTTTTTTTNAAGGAAAATGTTAGATACCCGGTATGGACCGGTAGGGACCCGATTTTTTTTATTCTAGGGACCCNATAATAATTTTCTGATTCTATAGGGACACGGTTTTTAATTCTAGAGACCCGGATCGGGTCTCTAGAACACCTTAAAAAACTCTGCTTTACAGTGTAAGTAGGCTCACCCGCCAAATACCCACCCCATAAAGTGTTTGTGTTATCAACAAGAACTCCTTGCCCTTTGTGAAACAAAAAAATTTATTTATTCATAGTCTTTTTCGACCACTGCAATAGATTTATTTTTAACATGGCGTGAAGTAAGAGATTCATCCCAAAGCTTTTCGTCTGACACTCTTCAAGGGACATCGTCAGAATGTTTTGAAACGGTAGCCAATAAGATTGGTTGAAAATCATTGGTTGAAACAGTAGTCACTAAGAAAGGGTTTAGGAGATCGGAAAAGAAGAGTTCTCATTGGTTGAAACAATTAGCCAATGGAAAAAGTTTAAGAGGTTTAGGAGATCTTCAAGGAGCAAACGAATTCTTTCTGTTTGCAGAGAAGGGGATTCAGAGATTTGATGAAAGTCGCTTCTAGGGCGGAGAGATGAAATGGAGTGCGAGCTCGAGCGAGAAGAGAGAACTTGTCTTGATTGTAAGCTAAGGCGCATTGGGCGTTGTCAAGGAGATGTTGAACGATGGCGGATTCGTGAAATTGTGGGGGACTGGTGTCCTTACCAGGGCGGGGAAAGCTTTGACGGATGTGTGGAGTGGGAGGATTGGCAATCGACTTTGGAATGTGTGGTTTAATTCGCTCTTGTAAGCGCTGAGACGTGCGACCCACGTACCGACTGTCGCAGTG
>JGI24021J15306_10007121_pt1 | contig 13580 bp, 10 predicted proteins | sample Ectturendosymbi1_FD_15306 | JGI IMG/M metagenome (IMG submission 15306) | reverse complement strand
AACGGCAACATTTACCGACCATTAGCACAAACGGCGACTTGTCTTCACCACGACGAAGAGACAAACATATCGCAGAAAACGGTCGAGCGATCAGTCAAGCAACTACGCGCTCGCTACACTACTCAAAAAAGGAGTCCATGCAAGACTCTGCAAGGTCGTAAATACACGCGCAGAAATGCGAACAGAGAAACAAAGAGCATACATACTTGTCCATATAGTTGGGCCACTGGCCACAACAGTGGAAAGTTTTGTATTTTTTAAATGTATCTTGTAGAAGCATTCCTTCTTCTGCAGCTATGAAATTATTTTGTAGAGAAACGTTTCGAATGCAAAAACTTTGCCTTTGGCTAGGACGCGTTAGTTTTAAGAAGATGCTGGACAATTCAGTTGCAGTTTCTAGTCTCAATAAAATAAAAGTCTGCGGTTCTCCCTATTCACTTTTCATCACAGACAAAAAGGCATTCGACAAACTACGAACGTTTTTGAAATCTCCGGAGACAATTGTTTTATAGCCACTGGTAACTTTCCAGAATTGTTTTTGTGAAAGGGATGTGGATGCAAACATCTGTATGTGTTTGCTGGTTTCACTTGCTGTCGAATGAAAACAGAGAAGATCATCGGCTACTCATGACCTGCATTTCCTTGAAGATGTGAAGTAATATTTTTACGACATGGTTTTATGAAACCCAGTGGCGTATCTAGGGTATGGCAGGCATGGCACATGCCATGGGCGCCACTTCGACTGGGGCGCAAAAATTGCTTGGCAAAAATTGAAATCTTTTTGATAGTGCCGCGATGACTTATTTGGTAAGAATTTTGCTAGCTGTTGATAGTGCAAGTAAAGAAAAATCTAAAAATTTCGCCCGTAGACGTCATTGGTGGTTGGTTTAAGGTTTAAACAGAACCTCATTTCAAGTTTGTGGTTCTATCTGCAATAAAAGTAAATTAGGTTGAGACATGAAATATTTCTATTTTCATTGCAATTTTCAGTCACATCAATCAACCTTGCCCAAAATGGGCAAATAGTTTACGACAATTGTTGGGCAATCAGATTGATCGCTGCACCGCTATTGACTTTCATGTCTCACATACGGCCAGTCCCGTCCCCACAGTGGGGATTTGGTGGGCTTAGCCCCCCAAATTGAAATATGAATACTATAAATGAATGGAGTTTTTGTGCAATGTCAAGGCATCAAAAGGGAAACAAAAAACTCACTCTAAACATAACGTAGGGTGATTTTCACCCGAACTCACACTAACCATAATTTGGGGTGATTTTCACCCGGAACTCACACTAACCATAACGTCAGGTGATTTTCACCTAGGTCCTAGGGACTACGTGGCCACCACTCCTGCCTGGGTGGAAATCACACGAGGTTAGTATTACAGGGGTGTGAGTAATCGTTGCAGAAAACTTGAAAGTGATCAATTAAGTGCTCCCCATCGTTGGCAGTTGGCACGTGAACCTCGTTTTGTTCTGTTTTGATGGTGGACAGGTTCCACAGCGTTGTCTGATCTCAATGTTCATGTCCTCAATAAAATGTTTTGGTCTTTCACCGCAAGTGCACGCACAACAAGAGCAAGCCCTTTTTGGTTAAGCCAAAGTTCTAGAAACTTCAATTCGGAACAGAGAGGCACAAGGTTCTTCATCCTCGATAGAATGCTTTGACCTTTCACCCCAAGAGCACACACAACAAGGTGTATGCCCTTTCTGGCTCCAATTTCTTTCCTCTGAAGGAGAAGGCGTCGCACATGCTCCTGCTTGTTTCTCAATGAAAACCACGAGCTGAGCAGGATCCATTCGCGCCAAATTGATCTGCGTCGTCAGTGCTTGCACTCGTGTGACCTACTCTCGTGCTGGCTTCGGTCAAAACAAAAGTTGCTGGCGTGACTTGCTAGTGAAACTACGTGCTCAAACTCCTTTTGCCCAATTGGTCAAGGTTACCTTAGGAGGGATTTTTGTGTAGGAATTTTGTTACACCTCAGGTAACCATGGGTTAATTTGGGCAAAAGTTTGTTCCCCTTCGAAAACTACAAAACTTGTGCAGATTTCCGCAGAACTGCCCGAAAGAGCGTCTAAAAAATGCAGCTCCTGAAAGAACCAGCTTTCTACGTGAACGTTAACTAATTTTTAATTTAAGCAGAAGAACCGTTTGCCCAAATTGGGCAGAGGTTACCTGAGCAGGGTTAAAAAGTTAAAACGAAAAATAGCTTCATCCCTCCGTGATAAGTCAACTGCTGCATTACGGTTTCGTCAATTCCCGCATGACCTGTTTCAAGATATAGAAAAATGTTTTTGAGTTTGATTAGATTTTCAAAGCTCTCAAAGACGACAAATAACAATAATCAAAACATTTTTCCTATGATTCCCCGGAATTTCAACCTGCAGTTTAATTGTGCACAACCTCCAACTATCTCATAATACCGTACATTTTCCACAGTTCTTTTTCTTGTTTTCACCTTCGGTCTTCAAATCTGTGTTGGTGCAGACGATATTAGCTGTGTTAAAATATATACGGTGTAACAATTTGCAATACTAGTAGATAACATGCTTTTGAAAGATACATCCAAATGCTACCGGAGCTTGCAAAATTTTATTGACTTTAAGCACATTTGGTACTCTGATATTCTACATCACCTGATACCCTTCTTATGCAACCGAACTGATGCTTAATTTGATGTTTAATGAAATGCACAAATTCGACAACAAACAAAAAATTCAAACAAGTTAAACAATTTTTGTTTATTTACTTTGCCTGCTTTCAGGCAGTTAGCCCATCTGCTCTAGTGGTTTCAAATAACTAAACTTGGTGGTATCTGTTAAGAAAAATCTCACATTTTGATGGTAACTGTGTCCCATGAGGGAATTCGCTGATAAGACAAGCTGAGTCGATGCGCGTGGCTCGTGGTCAATCTTGGTTACACCTACAACAGAAATTTTGCCATTTTAGATGGAGTCACTTTGAGTTTCTCCCACATTTGATGAAGAAAATATGTTTTTTTTAGAAAAAGATATATTTCCAAATACCACAAGCTTGTTTTTTGGGTCAAATGAGCTTGAGGATAATTGCTGAGTTATTTAAAAAATGTGCCTCTGCTCCTGAAACGTTAAATGGTCATTTCGGCTAGTGTGGCCCATATCATCAAGTTTTCAAAGTTACCTGAGACCGAATTGTAGCTAGAAAACATAGAACTGCAGATGAAATTAGGCATATTTTAAACATATTTAAGATTTTTTGTCCAACATTCAGCTGCCTGTATAAATGCTGAAAGCAGTGAGGTGGTAACAAAAGAGTTTTTATATATTTACTACAGTAAATCTTCTGAAGCTCCATTTCAGTTTTTCTATTACAAATCTGAACAGCTAAACAAAATCTGCTTAAGTAAATTGTCGAGACTTCTGGAATCAAAAACCGAAATTTGTAACAGATGCAAGCAAATATCTTCGAAGAAATATAAACATTGGGGGTGGCTGTTATAAGTACGATTAAGCCTAGTACTTTGATCGGAAGGTTTGAAAACGTAAGCACGGATCAGAGGGAAAAGATAAGAAAGCCAAAATCGGCCTTTTCATTGCTGTTCCAGATCTGACAAAACTTCATCAAACTCTAAATTCGCTGGTGATCAGTTCGACATTCTTGCACGCTTATTGCCTATCTCATAGCGGCTATTGCCTATCACCTAGAGAAAGCGCGTTTCTGGATAAGCTTGCTATCTGTTCTACCAGGAAAATCGCTGGGCCGAACGATTCTCAATGCGAAAGCTTCAAACCTTCGGAAGACACTATCGTCATAACGGGACTGTGTACGATGGGTAGGTATGGTCGGCTACAAATAGATGCGGCACTTGAGAGTCTAAAGCGGGACGGTCGCAGATGACTGATTTTGAAAACCTCACGCTTGGCACAAAGAGCGTGTTTACAATCGACAATACGTAAGACCACGGGAGAAAAAAAACTGTTTTGTCTAAATGCGTAGATTCTTTCAAGCAAACAAAACTCAAAAGACACAAAGATTGATCTTGAAGTATGCAGGCAGTTTAAGTGACATGTATTCTGCAATTTTCCAATTTCATGAACTTTGTGAGATGGAATATCTTTGCTTCGTCATCCCGGAAAGTTATGATACATTCGTGTTTCTCTATTGTATGCTCTTTTCATATTTTCCTCAGAACATTGTTATATCGTTTTTCAAGAGTCGGTGCAGCGTGTTTACGAATAAATAAGCAAAAGGCGAACAGACACATGACGCTTATTGTAATGACCTAAGAAAGCGCATTCATCACATTAACAATTCTGTGCTCCTGAAAGGTTACATATTTTTGTGGCAAGATAGAAGTTGTATTGTAAAGATTGTTTGCAATGAACATAACGTAGCTCATAAAAGCTGCTGATGTTGATGCTTCACACCTCGATTAATTTCCAGTGATGTAATCAAACACTTTCGTTTTAAAATAGAGTTTAATTGTTTCTTAGAGCTGGTGAATAGCTACTTTTGTGCCCATCAATCTTAAAGGTTTTTGTATTTTAGTAAGTCTATCTTGTAGAGGTATTCCTTTTTTTGCAGCTGTGAAATCATTTTGTTGAAAAACGTTTGAAATTCAAAAACTTTTCCTTCGACTATAAATGGCGAGTTTTAAGAAAATACTGGCCATTGCGGTTGTAGTTTCTAATAGTAATGTAATGAAAGTTCGTCCCCAGTCTTTCCTATTCGTTTTACCTCGCAAACAAAATGGTATTCGGCAAAAGACGAAATTTTTTTTAATTCGGGGAGAAAATGTTTTCATAGTCGACAGCTTTCCAAAGTTGTTTTTGTGAAAAGGATATCAGGCTTCCATTTGAGATGTAAGATGTGTTTAAAAACAGCAGTGGCAAACAGTTTTCTTAATGGTTTTGTACTGTGAAAATTGCTTCTTTCCGAGCAAAGTGGTAGAGGACCAGATAAAATCACCTTGGCTTTTTGTGCGTTCTTTTCCAAAGCTTCATTGTTATAAGCCAGTGGTCTTCAACGTGGGCGAAATCGCCCCCCAAAGGGCGATTTTAGGCGTTGTGGGGACGATTTTGTGATTCGCGAGATTTGGGGGGCGATTTCTCAAATGTTGAATTGATTTCAAAAAAAGCAATATTTGTTACTTTGGAATCCAAGCATTTGATGCACTTTCGTCTCCATGTTTCGTAATGAAAGTTATAAAATGCGTATCGGACTGGTCAGGCATCAGTCAAACCAGCATCGTTCTGTGTAACGCTTCACTGAACCAACTATCCAAGACCTCTAAGATTGCGACTGGTTGGGAGTCAAGCATTGTGGTTCTCACGAAGATTATTGGGCAACCACTTTTTTGACCTACAAACTTGAAATTTTTACTTTATAATTTACAAATGTTGGCTTTATTTTGACTTATCAATTTCCTGCGTTTGCAACTGCAAAATAATTAGCCTTTGGCGTTGAGGTTGACTCAGAAGCATATTCATGCAGTATACTTTGACCTTTCGAAGAAATGTTGTTATTTAACTTTAGCCATCATATATTTGGCAAGGATATTTAATAACTACAGTAGAGCCAAACCTGACAACATCATGAAGGCAAAGCACTGTATGCATAATGGAAAAATAATTTACCAAACCAAGTAAGTACTGTAAGACCACGTTTCTTGCCTTCTCACGCCTAGTCTACTTGATGTGCAATCGTGTAGTGGTGGCAAAACAACATTACTATGTCACAAATCGCAACAAACCAATTTAATTGCAACTAAACTTGCAAAAGCATTTCAACATCAGTTAATATAGCTTCAATAAATGCTGATAAGAGAAAAAAAGCTGTGCTGCGAGAAAAGTTTGACAAAACAATAAATTTTGACATAATGGTAAATTTTTACATTTTTTTGACTGAAAACTTTGGAGTCGGTCGTAGTTTCAGCATGAAATTGGTTTGTGGACGTTTCATAACCTTTAAAACCGGCAAAACATTTTGACTTTATCGACTTTTTGATGCACTAACAAAAAGTGCAGGTATATTTTTGAGTCTAATGTTCAAAATAAGATGAAAGAGTAGAGAAACTGTTGCACTGAGTAGTTTGTTAGGTTGGTTAACCCAATCGTTGCATGATCAATGTCACAAAAAGAACATCAAGCAATAACATTTTCCAGCTTGTTCAAATCAGCACGCAAGGTTTTGGACGTTTCTTGTATAGGGTGCACGTTTCTCGTTAGTTTTATTATACTGATATTGGTCGAAAGCAACAAACGCTGATATAGGAAAATATCCAATCGATCAAACTCCAGTTTTTCAAGAGGAAAACTTTGGCTTCTTTGAAGATAGTAAAAATGGCCCAACAATCATAACATTGCTACCACTAAATCATCGCATCGACTTTCGCGGCAACAGCGAATATTAGGTGCAAGTTGCTGTCAAATTTGTCCCAGTTAATTTTCGTCCTGAACTGTCACAAATCCCTCCAGCCGGCTGTGTTATTATTAGCAAAATTGCCTTGCAACAAGTCTTCATGGCCTTCAGTAAAGCATTGCCAAACCATTGTTTCGCAGGCAAAAATATGGCAGTCCGTTATCATGTGTTTTATAAGCTTTGGTTAGTACCAAAGTAGGCCTACTGAAGTGTGCTCGGTTGTAAAAATACTGAAAATATGACTGTTGCGACACAATTTACGTAGCGATTAACGGCTAGTAAAACAGCTAGCCGTAAGTTGCAAAATGTGCTTATGGTGTTTTTAAGTCAGTTCGAGTGTTTTGGTGTTCTGTGGATATAGCTGTACTGTGTTCATCTGACTTATGGCAGAGTGTAACAGAACAGCAGGCTAGGAAAGGATGAACTTAGTCCGGCAAGTAAGCCCAAACACCCAATCCTGACTAAACTAAGGAATCCAAAAAATCCTTTTCGCCACCTGTTGTTTGAGGCTTGCTATGAAGTCATTGTGTTGTGGAGATCATGCCGAAAGTTGCATTGCGTAAAAAGTTACAGTTAGAATAGCTCTTTGCCAGCTAAGTAGCGTAAGCGAACGCGATTCCACCATCCAGGAAGTTCCCATCGTCATCCCAAGCGACAATGAACCCCTGTTATATTTCATACACACGGATGGTGAAATTTTCGGATCAAGTGCAGTGAGCGTTTTCCAGAACTTTGGGGAAAAGTGAAGCTGGTATATTACTGGGTTTTTCCACAACGTATATTGCTGAGCAAGGTTTCTGCCAAGTACTGCACACGCGTAAATATCGCCTTGACATGAACAAGATCGGTAAAACGCCCATACGACTTAAACCAGGGGTCACCGACCTTTTTGAAACTGCGAGCTACATCTTGTGTACCGATTGATGCAAAGGGCTACTAGTTTGATACAAACTTATGAAATAAAAATTTTTCTCAATTTACCTTCAGTTATTTTAGTATTGATATTCGTTAATGTGAAGACATTGATCATTTTAGAACAGGCCTGCGAGTGACTTACATAGTCGTTGCGGTCGACTTGGTGCCTGCGGGCATCACGTTGGTGGCCCCTGACTTAAACTGACCAACTTGCAACCTGCTTTGAAAAAGCTTGCAGGTAAACACCATCGCAAGGTTTGCAAATCAGCTATTTCTTTGGAAATGAATAACATTTATCTACAAATGCGTTTGATTCGTTTTGTTTTGTGCTAACAAAACTGCCCGTTTATATTTTATTAGCACTAAATTATTTTCAAAACAAAATACTATTTTCACACAACGCAAAAATTATAGGAAGGGGGGCGATTATCAAGAAAAGTTCCGGCAGGGGGCGATTGTACAAAAAAGGTTGAAGACCACTGCTATAGGCCATGCCATCATGGGTGACTTTAACGGATTTTTGACATTTTCCTAATAGCTCAAATATTTGTTCGCAGCTTCACATAGTGGCAAACATCGTAAGGTATGCAATTAAAATGCGTAACGGTTGGCGTCCTTTTTATAAACGTTAGATGTTTTGTAGTTACTTGAAATACTGTAACTTGCATACGCGGTAGGTGAAGCGCCATCTCTTTCAACTAGATCGAATTAGAAATTTGGGATAGTTCATGCTGCGTATCTCCAGGCCATTACCCACAACAATGCTGAAAATTTCACGTTTGACCTTTTTCTCCACTTAGTTTGAGTCCTGAGATAAGCCACAGGGATTGAGTGCACGCAAATGCTTGTATTCTTCTGATTGCGAAACACAGTAAATCCAACTTTACAGGGTAGTAAACAGAAATGAATAATTTAGAGGAGAGAAAAACTAGCTGCTAGTTACTAAAGATTGCTCGATAAGCTAACCTGGTCTGTCATTTAAGCCTTAAGATCTTGGTTATATTCGTCGACAACCCAGAGATACGGTTTTGAGCCCTTTCAGCGGTCCTTTAATTAAAATCAACAAATACAAGTTCCCACGCACGAGTAGCCTTCACAAGCCCTTTAGGTTCAGGCCAGTGAAAGTGGCGCTTGACGTCAACACAACTTTGCAGTGACGGCAAACATCCTTACGTACTTCACCAGTAAAAGATAAATTCCGAGCACGGACGAGGTGATAGAGCCTGGCGCATACCCCGGTACCCCAACGAGGCATGAAGTTGGGCAATCACGAGAATTTTGCGAAAGAAGCACAAACCCTTGACAATGCGTCTGAGGCAACATTTTTTACACCGGGTTTGCGACGAATTTCATAATAAAATAGACTCGTACGAGACGCCTGAAATACATTTTTATTCTTGACCTTACGGTGATTCGTCTTATGAAACATAAGAGACGGATCGTTGATCAGTTATTAATTGTGAAAGTGCGCCCTTTGAAGGCGTTCTCCCATTTGCACATTTGCGACGGAGGATTGATGTTTGTAGCAGTAAGGGTGGCTATAGGACAGCGTCAGCCTTTGTATTTACACCTAATGCCTTTTCAGGCCCACCAAATTTGAAAGTAACAGTTAAATGTCTGTTTGTTTTTTTTGGCCTATTATGAGGTCGGCGCAGGAATCTTGGATTGCGTCTATGATCACCATTGGATAGTTTCTTTCGAGAAGGTGACATTGGATTCTACGCGCCTGTTGATTTCAGAAGAAATTTCGCGGAAGCCATGCTAAGTGGTGACATCACTAGATTCTTCTTTAACTTCAGGATTTAAACGGAGATCCAGCTTCCCATCTATGAAGTTTTCAGATGCTCCCAAATCGGACAAAGTTTTAATCAGATTTCCATCGATTTTAGCGTCCACTGCCGAACTTTGAAGATAAATTGGAGCGCCAGCACAAGAAATAATATTAGCGTTTACAGCGGCAAGTTGTAAATGGGGTTGCAGTGAACTAGGACAGCGTTTCTCAAACTTTTTCATCTCACGGCCCCCTAAGTTATTGACCCATTTTTTGCGGACCCCTGAATAGACCTACTGTAAACAACGAATAAACAGTAGACGGGCTACATGTGAGCAAAATCCACAAATCTTTTACTCATGCTGTTGTCTCCGAAACAGACTCATCTGAGGTTCAGTGATGTTTGCAGGGACGCCGGAACAGTGGTAGAGCATGGGGGCAGTAAAAGAGTTGAGAGCAATGGAAACGCAAAAAACAAAAAAATTTGTTACCAATTATGCTTGTTTCTGAGCAGCAAAAGTGTTGACTTCAAAAATAATAGCAGAAATGATAGATAGCCATTCTGATTTTTCTGGGTGAGCGAATAGCTGAAAGAAGTTTGTTCCAAGTCGATCTTGATAAACCATGAAATTAGGGTACCCATGATTCTGTTATGAAAAGGCACATCCACCCCCGTTGACCTCTTTTGGAAAGGGCAGGGGGAGCAAAGCACTCGTCATTCCACCAAAATCCTTTGGCCCGGTGTCTTGCTAATCCGGACTATCAACATTCAATATCATGTCATGGTGAAGAAAGCACTTGCTTGCAGTACCACTTGAAGTTTCACATGTTTCCCGTGAAAATTGTTCGATAATACATGGTGCTTTTAACATCAAATCTTACTAAAATTGGATCGATCTCCAACCTAATGATATGCAGAGAGTACATCGACTAGGACAAAAAAGGAGAAACCACGCCCAAACATTACAAGGTTTGCGTCATACAAGAAAAGAAACGACTTTCTTACTAACAAAAGGGATCTCAAAAACATCGAAGGCAGACAGCACAGCACGTCTTTGCTTGTGAGGATCGCACACCTCTAAGGTGCAAACTACTTTGTGCGGCACTAGCTCAGTTGTAAAGTATCCGCTTCTCAATTGGAAGGTTGGGTGGTCGATCCACGGCCACTGAGTGAACTGCCGTAGCACTCCTTGTGCAAGAGTGTTCACCCAAAATCGCCTCTGCAGGGGGCAAATTTCAGGCTTCGGCCTACCGCTAACTGCCGTCACCAAAAATAATTAAAAAAAACATACTGAAGTACGTGCAAAAATCCTGTTTTGATACATTTATCACTTGCTACACCCGAAAAAATACTCAGCAACTAAATTTGCCGAAAAGATATTAGATTCGGTGAACTCTGAAATAAAACATTCAATGCAAGCGACTACTTCCACTTGAACAACAAACTGCCGGAAGCAAAATGCATACGTATGTGTTATTTTTTATATGTTGTAATGCATTTACTGTTTTCAACACATGTATGCTAGCACAGCAATGCAAAAAATGTTCTTCCAGCCAAAACCTAAATGAATGACTTTAATCATTTCGATGCACATTTGTTTCCTGGCTGTCAATGTTTAACAAGCGGCAGCAATCACTCCGATAGACACCTCTCAATATCTCTTTGGTAGTATGCCACACAGTAAACTTACTGACTTTGTGAGTCATGTTGATAAGTTGATGTCAAATGACCTCTCCTTGCGACGTTGTAACATAAGATCTTTGTATAAATATATAGTCAACCTTGAAGAAATCGCATCTCTGTTTTCAAAACCACCAGATATTATAGCGCTGTCGGAACAATTTCATTAACAATTATTATAAACTCATTGCGGATGTCCATCCGTAGCATACAAGATAATTTAAAACTCGACAATTTGCTTTACCAGAATCGTGTTCAAACTCATGTGCTAAAATGATAAAATACGTAATAGAAATCTGTTCAAAAATTCCTTTAGAAATAAAAAATAAAACGTGTTAGGCACTTTTTCGCAGAATATAAGAAAGATGTATTGTCGGCTACTAGAAACAAATTTTGTGTTCTTTTTGTGTACATAAACCAGGTGCATTGAGTTAATTACTTAACACTGTTACAGTTGAAATAGCCAAATCATAAAGTATCTCCGTTATGCCTTACATCGTTTGGTCTTTTGTTGCGTTCATTAAATTTGGTCGCATCAAACCCTTTTATGAAGTAGTGGGATGTCTTTAGTCTACAAGTGCGAAGCAAACAACTTGCCTAACTGCAAACGAATTTCCGTTCCTATGCATAAATAGACTGCGAATTGTTTTCTGCAATGCGTGAACGGACGCCTAGTTCTCAAACTGCTTAAATTCCGTGACAACATTACAGTGCTGAAAGAGTTTATGACTTCTGACGCATTTCCACTCTAGACTTCACGAATATTCTTAAATATGTGAAAAGAGCAAATGTTCAATGTGACAACGTTAAACCATTTTCTTCCGGTGGCTTGACTTTGCTTACAACGCATCTTGCTTCAATAAACCATAGAACCGCATTGCGCATATTAAACTTAAACCCAGAGCAAAAGACATTTACTAACTCTTATCCACTGTCCCCTTTACAATATAAGTATAGCTTCGTCCTTGGGAGGTCTGCAGTCTAAATGACCCCTAGTCCGTCGCAGCCTCCCACTCCCTCATCTATTTTATAAATCGATGTACTTCGAAGTCATCACAGGATTATATTATGATAATCATCATGGCGTCATTCATGCGTGTGTCCGATATGCTTGTGTTACATCAAAGTAAATGTACGTGCGCCATCAAGCGTATACTTTTCTACTATCACCGGGTATATATCCTCGTGTTCTTTCATGTATTTGTGTTTTTCTTCTTACTGCGATGAATGTGTAAAGTCTATAGAAGCGCGTTGCGTGTGGTATTGAAGACTATACACAGTACACCAGACTTTACGCAAAAATGAAAAATTGCAACAACTTAACAACTGAAAGACTTTTTGTTGGACTGCAAACAACATGGGTGGTTAATTTTTCAGTCTCATCACATGATAAGGTAGAAATATTAGCCAGATACGAAACCCTGGGAATCAATTTGAAGAAAGAATTGTTAGAAACACAAAACCTGTTTTGCAAGGAAATACAGTAAATCAGACATTTGTCAGTCACATTTTTGAAAATGTTTTGAACAATGGCCGGAAAATTTTAATGGATTTGATCAAAGAAATATGCAGATGATGTGTAATTTTCAAAAACACCAGTGAAATGAACAACAGTAGACCTTTCTTGGTCTTTCGAGGGAATTCACAGCCTAAGCACAAAGTAGTGGAGGACCAACACAATACGTTTTTCACTCTCTATACGTGTTTCAGTCTTTCACTTTCTCTCTATACCTGATTGTGAAAAAAAGTTTGTGGTGGTCCTGGTGCCAGCCAATTGCAGTGCGAAATATATGAACAAATTTTACCAAACTGCACCTCCTTAATCTCTTGATGTCACTTAATTTAGAAAAAGCGGTTAAACACCTGTTTGAAAAAAAGTTGTCTGTACACTCCGCCGATTTACAGAAAATCATCTGTAAAATGGAGTTTCACGTGACTTTTAGCGTGAGTGGCTTAGTGTTCATTGCGTGATCAACTAGTTTTTCGCACCAATACATTTTTTCTCTTCTTGTTAAAATACCAGAAATCTTGGTATACAATGCTCGTCACACAAGGCATGATTCAAAACATTTTGACTTGCTCCGTTGTTGCGGCAGTGCCATGGTGAAACGACTGAACGCTATTCAACGTAGTAAGAAAGTAGAAACTAACAGATGGAAGATGAGATGCAAAAAGCAAATACGTTTTCAAATGGAATAAACAAATGGTGCAAAAATTAAGTGTCGTGCTGTTGTTGCGTAACGCGGTACGAGTCCCGTACAGCTTTTTTCTCTTCCTTATTCTCATTTGAGGCGAAATTCTTGTGGCGTAATCCTTTTGCATATGGAAAAGGTCCGGGCAAGTAGTTTTGCTGTGACTGTATTTTTCACATTCCTTAATGCTAGAATTTCTTATGGGGGTATACAATCAAGTATTACCCCCAGCATCACCAGACCTCTGCACGCCCCTGTTCACGCATATAGATGCAACATCTGTCTGCTATACTGTATACTCCTTACAGCGAATAATCGACATGTATGCAATAGTTAATGAAGGACCGGTGCCGGTCCGCGTAGATTTTTTGCCTGTCCGTAAAAAACCTAGGTTTTTTTGACTTACCTTCAAATAACGGAAAATGTTTAGCATTTGTGCTGAATTCGGTAAAATCTTGGACAACGACATGTGGTTTGTGACTGAATAAAGTGGATACTCCCATGTAAAACAAAACTCTAGTGCAGTTTCATAACTATTTTGTACTTGAGAAAGTACAATGGCAGTTATTGGTATTAAGCAGGCTTTTTGAGGTTTAGCTTAGGTGACCGCTAGGAAATTT
>JGI24021J15306_10007120_pt1 | contig 13580 bp, 13 predicted proteins | sample Ectturendosymbi1_FD_15306 | JGI IMG/M metagenome (IMG submission 15306) | reverse complement strand
AAATGTGATAAATATCGATTTTTTCTTGTGAAAGGTGGCCCGGCCAGTGGTCTCGGAAAGAGAATTCACCGAGAATCGGTTCCGACACACGCGTTTGCGACATACTTGTTCAAGGCTCTCCTGCGCTATGACCGCGACCTGGCGTTCAGGTAACCTTTTTCGAACGTGATGAAGTCCACGAATGTACAATTTTACCGTTTTTTGCGCCTTGTTTCAACTCACCAGCAGCATCACACCATTGCCAAGTGGTCTCGCAGCCATCGCGTCTCTTCGGACCACATGCATCTCTTCATCAAGTTTCGCTCTTACCAATCAATAAAATCATGGTTTTGTGTGCAGCCGTCTCCTGCACATGCCTACCTTTCTACGCACCATATGGGAAACGTCTAACTTGATTTGTATTTTGAGTTGCAACCTAAAGCTATGTTTGGCCGTGGCGGCATGCTTATTGTTTTCCATCGCAAGAAATTAGTGCTGCCTCGACTGCATTAGCATGTTGTTGACTACGTTAAGTCTTCTTAATGATTGCAACGCGCAGAAGGCCCTTTCCGTAATGTTGATGAGACGCAGTGTGGTGTATGCTGCGAAAACTAACAATGTGGTTTTGGCGTTCCTATAAAACTGCCCGTTGTTGCTGTACAGGTCGTACCCTAATAACCGTATCATATGTTGGAAAAAACTTGTAACGTTGGTTAACGTAGAAGTTCATTGCTGTAGAGTCGGCTTGCGGGCGATGAGAATGCCCATCTTGGACGACAACGCAAGCGGCTCTGCCGGTGATAACGGGCGCGGACAAAGGGACCAACCTGCTACTCAAGCGGCATCTGTGGCCCAGCACGGTGCCAACCACGTTCCTGGACCTGTTCACGATGATTCATCTCGAATGCACGTCCAGGCTCCTCAGTTCCCCATTTTGGGATTTCCGGCTCCGACGTCGTGGACGGTGCTGCGGGATCTTGAGTTGAATCAATACACTTTGGCTGCTGAGCTGCTGCAAACTGCGAAAGGTGAAGAGTTGCCGAGTATTGTTTGCCTCTTGAAAACGTTTCTGGTTATGGAACCACTTTGCATTAGTTAATAAAAAAAGAACTAAGTAATTCCTTCGTCATGGCAGGAAAGCGTTTGTTCAAAGTTTTTGCTTTTCTGTCATTGTAACGTAGAATTTATCTTATTGGATGTTGTCCTGTGGTAGAAACATGGCGCATCGATGTAGCTTATGCAGTAATCAATGCAGGTGAAGTTATGACTCTGGGTGTCGTGGTCGACCGCATACAACGTCATATACGCAACGGATCGCATGTCTTCCAACTTTCGCATGACGCTTTCAAAAGTGCTACTCTTCAGGGGGGTCCTGCTGCCCCCGACTCTACCATGTTGAATGTAGCAATGGAACTGGCTATGCAGGCAAGCTTATGAGAATAGTGCGTTGCAGTAAAATTAGCTTGTGGTGTGCTTGGTGATATATTCAGGTCGTCTTATTTCTGTGACTTGCGAGAGTTTTTTCTTTGCTTCTGTGCATGACACTTGTTAACGGCAATAATGTTACACGACTTCAAGCTAAAAATACGCAATAAGATTACACAAAGTGATCCAGCAGCATGTGTTTTGACATGGGAAATAGGTACATCACTTGTTTCTACTTCATTAGTTTCACCTTTCATTAGTTTCACCTTGTAATGGTATTCAAATAAGGATTTAGCGTAATAGAATTTTCTGATTCAGTATCTTTTATGGTGTCAGAAGTTGAAAAGTGCTGGTGCTCACAGACACATGACCACAGTTATCATAATTGTTGCACCCAAGAAAAAGAAATCTTTGGTCTTTATCAATCTCATAGCAGTGAAGAAGCCCGGTAGCCTGACAAGGCTAAAAATAGCAAAGCCTGAATGTAAAGATGAAGTCGTCCCAAGCGTCAGCTGACTCATGTGAAACTCAGCGCGCAGCGTGAGAACACTTGTAGTGAATAGTTCATTTTTGTTGGTTTAAGTCAGAAGTTGTCCGCATACCACCGACGGGTCCTAAATTTTGTCGTAGGGGCCCGGTAGCACACTGGTTTTCCAGCGGTACCCATAATTACGTGTATGACGATGGTTGTGTTTGGAAGTAAAGCCAACATAATTTTTAATGCATGGCTAACAGCCAGCTGTAGCTTCTAAAACAATGGTGGGTCACTTAGGACTAGGGTTGGATTATTCAGATAACGGTTGATCGGCCGATTAACCGAGAGTTTTTTTACTATCCGACATCCGGATATAATTCTGTCGGTTAACTGGATGAAAAGTAACGTTACTAATGCGTTTTACGCATGTTTAGTAAGAGTGGATGTTATTTGTTTCCAGATAGGGCGGCCTTAGTTCCAGTGGCGTAGCAAGGTTAAGTGTCGCCCGAGGTCGACCGTAAAAGTGCTGCTCTTTCTACCTTTCAAATTTGTTTACAACAATTCAAGTGAAAGAAAATCATGTTTCGTAATTGTTTAAAGATGTAAGGCAGGGTTTCTTAACCTGGGGTTCTAGCACCCCCAGGGAGTGCTGAAATTAATTTCAAGGGGTGCTGGAGAAGGTCACATATGTGGCGGTCAAAGGTAAAATGAATATGATGTACTACACTTTTCTTTGCTTTATCCTTATAGTAACCAGGTGTTAGCCAATGGTAGGGGGTGCTGGACTGCTTAGACGTGACCAAATGGGGCGCTGAGGTAGAAAAAGGTTAAGAAACGCTGATGTAAGGAATATAAAACATCTTGAACATCAGAATCAAACAGAAATGGGTATTTATTTTTCTGTTTGTTCGCCGCCTTTCGCATCATTACTTTTCACATTTTTCTGCCTTCTTTACGTATGCATCCGTGCAGCTGGCACATTTTGTTACTATTTTCTTCCCTGTTGGTTTTCAATCTGCGGTAAGCCGCACCACTTAGCCTTGCCTTAATCGTTCACTTATTCCAGGGGATCAAACCAAAAACAACAAAATAACTTAAGAGAAGTGTTGGCGGACACCTATTTTACAGATGTAAACATACAAGTATATTAATATTTCGTTTGGTGTCGTTAAGATACGGGACCCATTTTGATGAAATAGGCTCAAACCTCCTCTGGTTGAGAATTACTGACTTGCAGCTTCCATCGTACTGATTGGGCTGAAGTTTCTTTAAGTAAAAGCCTTTACCACAATCATAAAACTGAACATATCGTTTTCCCTTGCATTAGGTTTTCAGACTAAGATTCGTCGCCTGTAATTTATCAAAATGAGAGCAACACCTTTCGAAGCTTTTCTCGTTGAAGTGGCTTTTCTGTGATTGCAAATTTTAAGTGTACCGTTGAACAAAGGAGTCTAACCTTTTACGAAACCCACATTTCCTATCTGCATGGCACTGGTTCATTCTCTTTGCAATTCAAGCCTACAATTTGAGCTTTAAATTACCCTATCTCGCTTCAAGAACGTCATTTTCAGATTAAGATTACTTCATATACAGAAAAACATCAGTTCTATTGAATTGAGCAACTTTACCTTTGCAGAGGTCTTCACTTCATCCCACAAAATTTAGTGTTGGTAAGCCCACCTCATGACTTGGTTACAGCTTGTGGTAGGCCTACTTGCTTATTGAAAATCTCCCACTAAACATAAAAAAGTAGCAAGTAAAAAAAAAAAAAGTATGAGACGTGCCGAGAAATGTTTGTCACCAAAGCCAATGGGTGTCAGGTGATGTAATGATGCGCCGTTGTGGGGTTGCTAAAGATCGAACGTAAAAAGAAAAAGGACTAAAGTAGCTTTGACTATTTCCCGTGATTTCATGCAGGACCTTTTTATCAGATTTTGGATGGAGGGCAATATAAACCTTGAACTTCTGGACCAGTAGTGTTTGTTAGCCAGCGGTCGAATGTTACTTATGTCTTTTGCCCAAAGGAGTTTTGACTTGGGTGGGGTAAATGGCTTTGGTAGGGAGGGAGGTGGAGGGACTGGGTATTCCCTCTCAAGTAAGTGTGTTAAGAAAATCCTGATTTCAAGACAAAAAGTGGCGGACTTTAGCACCCTGGATTTATCTCAGACTTTTTAGTAAATTTTTTATCAATTTGCTCATTCCACAACATTTCCTAGTTCTTCAGCCTAACAGTCTAGGGCTTCTCGACACAAAAATTGAAAGTTGACATTCTTTTTTAGAGTAGTTTTAATCAACAACTTGCCGCCGCTCGGAAGCCGCCACCCGGGACACGAATCCCCCCCCGAGCCACCCCTTGCTACGCCACTGCTTAGTTTCTACTAAACCCCGTAATAAATATTTTTTGCAGATAAGTACTCTCGCATTATAAGATGAAGTCTGCGTGTGCTTCTGAAAAAATGCGTTGCAGAAGCAGTAAATGTTAAGAACGCAGGATTTTTTCATATGCGCTCGCACATTGCATGTGTGTAAATTTGCAGTAAAACTATGTCATGATTTTTCCAATCAATTCATCCTGCAAATCTCGTGAAATCAATTGTTTGATTGTCTGACAATTAGCGGTTATTATCCGGTTAACCGGCCAGCTAAAATGCAACTATACGGTTATATCCGTTATCCGGATAGTACAGATTATTGATATCCGAACTAACCCTACTTAGGACGTAATATTTTTTCGCAGAATGATGCAAATGGCTTAATCAAATGAAAATGTAGCTCGTGATTATTTAGTTTAACATAAAATAACTGCGAGGATCTTTACTGTGCTATGAGGTATTCACCTTAATAAAATATGACGTTAAAATCACTTACGTTGAGACGTGGGACAAATTTCAAACCCACTGTCCCATCCCATGGGAAAAATCCAATTTTCCTGGATGAGCAAATTCTGTTGGCATTGGTGCGGTGAAATGCCAGAAGTTTTCTATTCGCTGACATTTGTAGCGATACAAATTCGAGAGCGTGAGTCGGTCGGATTTTTCAGGCTATTCTGGACTTGCTGAGCACTTGCCAAAAACGCGTTGTTCAACATATTTCTAAAGAAATTACGAAAAAGTTTTCCTTCTACTTCTGCTCCGCAGGACTTTTTGTATAATCCCGAAAAGTTAACTACGCTCAAAACTCCGAAAAAGATTCAGTATTTTTGTTGAAGACTTCTGCAAGTCTTTATAAATTTCAGTAACGGGCCGGACTCCTATGCAAAAGTTTTAGCCACCCAATTTCGATCCTTCCCTTCTTTACATTCACCAGAATTAGATGCTTGACTCGGCAATAGCTTGTGCAAATGATGTATTTCGTATTGTTTCGCTTTGATTTTATAGGTTTTTCCTAAAAGTTTATTTTTTAAATTGATGAGACGGAATGGCATAAAATTTAAGAAACCGCCGGACCAAGCCAAGTGTTGTAGAAAAGTAGCAACATTTGTTAAAAAGTTGCATGTGGCCAGGTATTGCAAGCCAGCAGGCACAACCGGCTTGCTTCTTTTTTATGGGCAAAACCAGCAGAATGAAAGGTGATTGTAAACGAAAACAACCAATTTCTTGTGCAAATAGCAATGCAGGAAATGCTACCTTGTGGAAAGCTGGAAAGCTCAGCGCCTTTCTTGGGTTGTTTTCTGACAATTCACACAGTTAGCGCAGCCACTGATATCGCTTTCTACCGTATTGGGTTGATCGCATGGAAGTCATTAAAACAGATAAAAAAGCAACGACCTGTGCAAATTCTGACAAACAACAATCATCTCTTATTTGCGCAGGTGCTCAAAATGACGATGCGTGGCGGCTTCCACAGCAGAAGGCGAAATGAAATGGTCGGCTGGCTGGTGACGTGCGCGACTGAGATAGGCTTAGTTGCTCTCGTCTCAATAATTAAGGTAACTATTGACGTCTGAAATACAAATCTCATAGACCGTCGATTACCGTGCTTGTATTGTAAACTGTGTTAACTCGGTTGCAGTGAACTTTCTGCCTTGATTTTTTGACATTCCAAAAATCGAACTTATGCGTTTGGCTTGCTTGAAGGAGCTCGTTATGCATGGTCCAACAACACGGGAATTTTTACGTCAGGGCAGCGAATGCTGCACCTTTGCTGAAAGTACCAGCTTGCGTTGCGGATTGCAACAATAGGCGCTCCTTTCAGATTAATCTTTCGCTGGTCTAGACAGCGGAATGCTTTGGGTTTGCCGGGAAGACCTTTCAAGCAAACGGTTCGTGCGTCAACTTGAAAACAGACCCAGTTTGAGCGGTTTCTGTCGTATCACAACGTTCGTTGCAGTAACAGTAAACAAGTTTTTTGAGATTTCGCTAATGAGTCATATTCAAGTAATTGAAGAGGAAAACATTGAGGATGTTCGGCGCGAGAGGCGTTAGCCGTCTTGTACTGCGTCCGTTGGAACAGTTTTGGAACTGGCAGTATAGTAATTGAAGGTGGTGCGTGTGGTTTTTACTTAGAGATATTAGCCACAAAATGCTTGTAGATTACATACGTTCTTTCCCAGACATTTTTCGTTACGCACTTTGAACGCTCTGCTTTGTTCTTGTTTTCTTGCTTCATTTGAAATCCAGTTGCTTAATTCTTGAAAACATTGGGGATTTCCTTTGGAAAGCGGTTGCTCCGCATTTTCTGCGAGTGTAAAGGTTATGTTGCTTTACGGTTCATAACACCAAGCGTGCTGTGTTGCTAAACTAGTAGCGAAGTGTTTTGAAAACAGGGCATCCCCCAGGTTAGTTGACAGGTTAAATAATTTCTTATACAATCTTAAACTTCAACGTTTGAGAGTTGAATAAATATTCAAGGTGTGTCAACTTCTGTCTCAAATAAATTGCCTGAAATTTTCCGAATTGTCTACTTTAGGAGTGTTTGAAATGACAATCCTCTGGAACAGCAGAGGTATTCCATCAACCCTAAGCAAGATTAAAATCACCTGGAGCAGCAGATTTGGTACTGTATGACGTTGTCACTTATACAGAAATCCACACCGTGTTCGCAATCCACCCTGCATCTTGTGCGGTTTCATTAACTCTTAGAAAATACTTTGACTACCTAAATCACTCCCATTTTGCTGACAAAACTGGAACACTACGGAGCAAAAGTAACCGCTTTTAAACATTGCGTTAAAGAGGAAAACGCAACATCATCCATTAAAACAATCGTTTCCGGGTTTCGATTTTTAGGCCCTCTACTCTTTTTGCTGTTTACAAATGACTTACCCGATTCCAATATTATGAAAACAATACTTCGTGCTGATCCGGGTCTTCGCGGCAAAAAATCATAAACTGCTGCTAGATCCATCAAAGACCAAAATGGTGATTAACTCAGAAAGAGGACATCATTGGCAGGTGGAGAGACTATTTCAAATATCTTCTAAACCCAGTCACTATCACACAGAAGGTGCCTTTTGGGGAGGAAAATAACGTCACTACAGTCTCCCAAGCTGTCAAAACACTGAAGGGAATTCTCAAAACCTTGAAACGAAAAGTTATTTGGCTATCCCTTGTGTTTCTGATGGCCAGGTGTTCTGGGAGGGCATCGGAAGACTGGAAAACTGAGGTGGTCATTCCCATAACAAGAAGGGAGACAGGAAAGAGTGCAATAACTACGAACTACGGGGGCATCTATCTGCTTAACCTCCCTGGAAAAGTGTATGCCTGGTGCCTTGAAAAAAGACGCTGTGGAATAATTGAACGAAACCTAGATAATACCCAGTGTGGTTTTGTCCTGGTCGTAGCAATACAGGTCAAATTTTCACTCGCAGCAAATTTTCGACAAACCTTGAATGGGGGATGCCAGAAATGTCTACACATGTTTCGATGACCTCGAATGCATATAGCCAGTTTCCTCACGAAAAGCTTGGCGGAGTACGGTGTTGACAATCGCTTGTTACTGGCCACCAAATCACTGTATTCCTGCCCTGCTCAAAAGTTTGTGTCCGTGTCGGCGGAGTTAAGTCACAACCGTTCACCATGGGTGTTGGACTCCGATAAGGGTGTGTGCTGTCAGCACTCTTTTTCATAGTCTGTATGAATTGGATAGACAGTCATAGCCGAGTAGACAATGGTGTCACTGTTGGAAGCTACCGGATCAACCGTTTGCTTTGTGCGGACTATTTGGTACTGCTTGCATCCTCTGAACAGGGCCTTCAACATGCACTTGGTTGTGTTTCTGATGTGGGTAACCAAGCGGGACTAAAAATCAGCTCTGAAAAGACCGAGGTGTTATGTCTATCCAGTAACCCAAGGCAGTGTGCAGAGAAAGTGAGCGGCGTTCAAGTACGTTGCGGTGGTCTTCACGAGTGGCGGAAGACGGAACAAAGAGATCGATACACGGATTGGTGAAGTAAACGCAGTTTTGCGTGAGCTTTATCGCCCTGTGGTAACAAAACGGGAGCATTCAAACACGGCAAATTTGTCAGTTTTTAAATCGGTGTTGGTTACGATCCTCACGTATGGTCATGAGTCTAGAGCAGGGATAGGCAAACTACGGCCCGCGAGGGCATTTTGTGTGGCCAGCAGTGCAGCCACACGTACGTAGATAGTACATATTTCGAGTCTATGTTAAAGTAATTTTATCGATTAGACAGTGTCAAATGTGAAATAAAACAATACAAGGTTATAATAACATCATCATTAATTCACATTTTGAAACGTAAATTGTAACTGAAGTAGATAAATGTAATGTATGCGGTCCCCGGTAGCAATTAAGTTTTCAATGTGCCCCTCCGTAGAAAATGTTTGCCCACCCCTGATCTACGGTAATGCAGCTTCCATGTCATCTACAGCCGATATCGGTTTTAAATCCCACGATGAGGTGTTTGAACGCATCTGGCATTGCGAATCGTAAAATTACTACCATTTATAAAACGCAGAAAATTATGCAAAAAGAAGATATTTGCAATCCTGAAGTGGCCTAGTTCAAGTAGAAATACTGTACAATAAATCACAGCTACCGGCTGCGTTTAATCATTAATTTAAGCACAGTTCATTCTTAAAGTACGAGGCAAACTAATATTCGGCAACACGTTCTAACTCAGGTACGGAAATGTTGGAGCGCAGTGAAATAGGAATCTGATCAAACACTCCTTTATAATGGAATCTTTTACAGCCAAATATAAGAAAATGTGTTACTCGGGTACAAGAAACATGCTGTTACTTCTTTTTTGTTTGCGTTCATTAACCAAGTACCTTGATTCTATATTGGTGTTACTACATAAGTAGTTACTTGAGATATTGCTAACAGCTCTTACTCGTTTTGGTTTTGTTGCGTTCACTGCAGATCGATCGTATTTTCTGCATTAGACTGTCGTATAATGTACTGGAATGTCTTAGTCTGCAATCGCATTGCGATAATTGCACATTGTGTATGTGCCGATCAGCAAATGAATTTACGTCCCATACGTGAGTCAACACATCGACTGAAAATCTATTTCTTAACCGTTTGCACGTCTCGTTCTCAGCCTGTTTAAATTTTGTGGCACATATTGCAGCGCTCCATAACCGCTGTGACGCATTTCCATGTCGCGAATATTGACAATATACGAGAAAACTCGAAATCTGCAGAAAGATTATGTGGCAAAGTTCAACCAATTTCTTCTGATGGCTCAAAATTTCCTTCATTGCATTTTGCTTTCATTAATCGTATAAACACATTGCGGATATAAAGCCTTATGCTAAGAGTAACAGACTTACTTACTATTGATAACCAACTCTTCATTTCATTTAGAGTCTAGAGGATAGATTTGTGGCACTATTAAAGGGTACGCGCATAAATGGCGCCAAAACGATTAATATGATTTTGGCACTGCTGCCTAGTGCTGTGACAAATCTGAAGTTTAGACTCTAAGTGGCTTCACTTTGGGACGGTCTGCAGCCAAAGTGACCCCTGGTACTTCTCACCTTCCACTCCAACATACATTTTATGAATCGGACTACTTCGACATTTCTATTTTTGTGTTTCTTCAAAGTAATCTTGTTCGCTCCCTCTATGCATATGCTTTTTGTTACCGCCACACATCGATGCTCGTGTGTTTTTCCATGCATCTTTGTGTTGCTTACTGGTGCCATGTTTACTAAGTTCTACTCTGTCGCGTATAGCCGTGAAGACGTTAAACAATAAACAAAATGTGTTCAACCTTCCGAACTTATCAATACCGGCTAAATTCTGAGTGTCATAGAAAAAATGTCTTCAATTCTATAAGAAAATAAATGCAGAACAACCTAGTCAGATGCTGTACAAAATGTCTTTGTAGAGATATCTGTTTGATCAGAAATATGCACACGTACACATAGAACACTTTTCCTCATGAAACTTTCAAAAGCTCACACTTACGCGGGATTAGCAGCTTCGTAGTGGTCTTGCTCTTACACAGAAATTTAAGCTGCACGACATTCACAAACAGCAGGTACGAAATTTCTGTAGGTTGGATCGCTGCTACTGACCTTTGTAAGGTCAGTGTTGTTCGACATGTTTTTGGACAGGGTGCATCAAACTTTATCCTTACACAGGCTTGGTACACTCTGTTCTCACCACTCGAGGCTTGCACGATGGTGGCTGGTTGCGTCGTGTCGCCCAACACTGCCATGCGTTTGAACCTTGACCCCAGACAACGAGAAGAACTGTTCCAATGCATCTGTCAGATGGCCGTGCAGTGTGCTGTGAAAGGTAGTTTGTTAATGGTTTTTCGGCAAAACGCGCATAAGTTGCTTGGTTATTATTTTCATCAACTTTTCTGTTCGTGTCGTGTGAAAACTTGTAGATGTTTGAATGAATAAAATCCTCACGCAGTATGGTGGCATTATGCTGATGGAACTCATGCTGCGTATTCATAAAGCTCGTGGCAGCATGGAAGCTTCTTTGTGGTTTCAAATTTTTGTGTGTATATATAGGTTGCAATATGAAATGTATCTTTACAAAATCTCACAGATCCTCAAGGCTGCGCTTTGTGCGCTTTGAACTTGTGCGAAGCGTTTCCATCTGCATTTGAAGCTGTATATCACGTGGTCATCGATTCCGCCAATAAGCGACGCATCGAGTCAGCACAGCTCTACACAATCGCCAGGTAACGCGTAAACTCATTCTTTCGTTGTACGTGAGCTTAGCAACTTCATTTGATTTTTTTGCTCAATTTATTTGACAAGAGTAACAGTAAAAATGCAGAAAATAAAAATATGGACTGGTGTCCGGGACTTGCGTTAGCGATTGTTATGTTAACGTTGATTGGTCCGTAAGAGAAGGTCACTTCCCAGAAGATTAGGAGATAACTATGGTTGCGATAGGACCGAATCCGACGTATTTTCCTGTGCTTTCCAACTGTGTTGCACTCATACGTCGTGATTTACAGGTATATGGATCAGCGTGGTTACCATGTCAGGGCGTTCGCCGTCGCTCTTGCAGCGACGAAGCGACTCCGGGTCGCCTTCAATCATGACGTACATCCGGCTGCCAACGACCTCTTGTGGTCAACTCAACTCGCACACTCGCTTGGTGAGTGCTGTACTGCAGGAAATAATAGCTGGCATGTGTTATTTCCGTAAGTTTGTTCTGAATGGTGACGGAACACCTGCATGCTGCGATGCAATCATACAAAAAGGTTTCGTTAGAAAACGTGCTCAAAATTCTGCTGTGGTGAAAACGCTAACATGACCGTCAAACCTTTGTCGAAGATTTCAAACCGATGAAAACGACCTTAGCCAGAAAAGAAAAGCATTGGTTAACCATGCGGTCTAACTCCATCCAACCATAAAACAGTTACTTTCCGTTGTAGTTCGTTAGAATTTAAATCGTTTGCACTTACAGTACTCATCTTATGCACGGTCCATGTATTTTGAGTGTTGGATTTGGATAATATATTGTTTGTTTGAAACCAGTGAAGGCACCCTAACTGAAGTTTATACACAAAGGGATTGTTATTGAAATATGTTTTTGCGATATTTATCCGCGACCCTGTTACGAAGTTTTTCCACGATAAGCTTATTTTCGTGCGAGCAGGTTGACATGAACTGATTTGAGTTGGCCTTTGACTCTGTGTGTAACTGCACTCTGTCATACTTAATCACTTATTTTAAGTTAATTTTTTTGCGCAGGAATTCAAGAACTTGAAGATCTTGTAGCTGTTGTAGTGAACAAGGTTACCTGTGCTACTGTGCTTTCAGACGTGTTAAGGACGTGCACGTCATCCATATCGGGCCGTCTGTCAGGCTGCACAGGTCAGGTTTGTTCCAATCAAGTTTAGTCCATGTCTAGATTAGATGAAAGGTTTCAAAAGTTGCGATGTAAGGCGGTTGGTGGTACGCTGAACTCTCAACTTACCTAGAATCCACCGATTGTGAAAATGTTGCTGCTGTTTTGATGATCGCGGTTGCGATGAGATACTTTGAGTGAGGCAGAACCTTACAAGCCCAGTTATGGGACCATTCTTCATTGTTAAAGTGCACTGATGGGGTCTCTCGAGAGACATAACAGTCTTGTTAGAGCTAATTTTTTATTCCAGCTTGATTGCAGGATTTGCAAACGATTAGGCGCACGCTGATGGTCCTGTTCAGAAAATACATGCAGCATCACATTGTCTGCAGAGTAAAAGTTGATCGTGCAGCTTCCAACAATGTTCCCCTCGTTGATTCAGTTGTGACTGTCTATGAAATTCACATGAAGAGGGGTGGTGACAGCAGGCAGGGCAGGCCTTTAGCCGATGCGGCTGCATTGGGCCCCGCGCCGTGGTGATCGAGCAGGTTGTTTATTTTTGCCAGATACTCCCTGCGCACGAGAATTGTAGAAAGGCTTATAAATATCATTGCTAGCAAATAAGTATCTCGTTTGAGTGTTCTCGAACGTTATCAAACGTGCTCAATTCTGATGCTGAGCGTTATATCTGCACTGCACCAAGTCCCACTCTTTATGGATAGAATTTGGTTGTTAGTGATTTAATTGCAATGAACAGTTCAAGACTGGTGTATGTCATATTAACTCTGATGACAGTTCTGCTCAAGGGCGTACGCAAGGAGGTGGTGGTTAAAAATCCCCTTGGGCTAGATATTATACAAAAACTTTATTACCTATGCAAAGAAGATTAATTGTTTTCGCATACTTTCGCTTGTTATTTGTCGACTTAATGCAAATACAACGGAATAAATTTGCACGCAAATTTAAAGGAACATTGTAAATGGGCCAAAAAAGTAATAATTAGGTTTTGGTGGGAATCTGGGTTATCGTCTGCGTCCAGAAACCATCTCATCACTTTTTGCAGACCTTTCGTCCACTACGCATGTTTAAGATTGTGTTCCGCGACAGTTCACTTTATCCGAAACAATTGTCTATATTTTGTCTGATAAGGCTGATCAGCGCAAGCGCTGACACCATTGGTTACATTACCAATTTATGTAGCATGATAGAACTGTTGCACGAGCTCAAAAACAGTAGTTTTTAACATAGAAGCATTCAGGCATTTGATAATGTCTCAGCAGGGAAAAAGGATAACTTAAAAGTTTGCTGGACTTCTATACAGTGGCGATTCTAAAATGAAAAAAGTGGGGGGCCACTGCGGGGCCAAGGAAAAAAGTATGGGGGCCAACATAAACGTAAAATATTGCTGGCCGAAAGTTATCTGCTGTATGGGTCAGTCAAGCGAACTTGAACGTGAAATTAAGCAAAAAAC
>JGI24021J15306_10007119_pt1 | contig 13580 bp, 5 predicted proteins | sample Ectturendosymbi1_FD_15306 | JGI IMG/M metagenome (IMG submission 15306) | reverse complement strand
CATGACTTTTGCTCAGTCATTGTCTGAAACCGGATGCGAGGTTTGGTCATTGTCTGAAACCGAATGCGAGGTTCGTGAAAAAACTTCGGAGAAATCCTTCATATCCTCGACGTTTTGTTTCACAACGAAGATTTTTTTTGTTCCACAACAACTGTGTTTTTGTTTCACAGCAAAAGTTCTCACATTTCATTTACACTTCTGGTCCTCCGTTGGCTGCTTGGTTTCCACAGCAACAAGCACACTTGCATGAAGCAAAACACCGCAGCTCAATTTTATTGATATCCTTTTTTATGACACAGAATGGCAACCAGCACCCTTGCCTGACAGAGAAGTGCTTGATCTCCAGGACGAGCGACGAAAGCAATTGTGATCAAGACACCAACACACGGTTGCACAGCGGGTGGAAAATAAACACCTTGGTACACGACACATGACGCTTGCGATAAAGAGACAACTACCCGGTTTCTCGTTATACAAATGGCTTCATTAGCAATCAATAAATTCATAAAAACGCTTTGCGGCCACAAGTCCTTTAACTCACGAGCAGAGACGTTGCACGAAACACGAAGGTCGCGTCACGAGGAGGAAATGACGAAAGTGCGGTTGAAAATCGAACTGCAACTAATTGCGGTGCCCTTCAACTGCGCATCTACTCTTTATTGGTGTTCAACGGAACAGATCCATTTTCAAACATTACAGTTTTCCAATTCTTTCTGTAAAAAAACAATTTTTAATGACGGTTTTTAAAAGCTGCAACTAACCAGCTTTATTCGATTGCTTTAAGTTAGCGGCCAGCCACCTATGGGCAGTGGCCCAATTGTGGGCCTTTCAGCACTTTTTACTGGGCTGCACAACACTCAAAACGTTAATGCCGTTCTATTTTTCATGCAACTTCATATGGACACAAGCTAAATTATACTCAATTTAATTCTAACAGTAATCATTAAGGCAACCAAAGGTCAATAAAGTCACAATTTTTCTGCGTTTTTAGTTTAGGAAAACGTCCACAAACCAAATTTCACGCTCATACCATATGAGCCACTCACAAGTTATTAGGCCAAAAAAGTCAAAATTTATCGTTAGGTTAAACTTATCTTGCAGCAGTTTTTTTCTCTTCATCGATACTTTATTGAATCTACAACAACAGATATTGATATGCTTTTGCAAGTTTAGTTGCAATTCTGTAATAATGGTGGATCTGTTGCGAATTCTGGCGTAATAATGTTGTTTTGCCCACTACTGGACGATTGAATATTATGTAGGATAGGTGCGGTAAGGCAAGAAACGTGGTCTTACAGTACTTGGTTGGTAAATACTCAATCCAATATGCATATAGTGTTTATTTATGATGTTCTCAGGTTTGACTCTACTGTAATTATTAATGTACTTATCAATATATCATCCCTAAAGTTAAACATCCAAATACAGTATTTCAAAGTTTAGTGCATGCATATGCTTCTGATTTAACAAGACCTAAGGCTGAATATTTTTGCAATTGCAAAAGCAAGAAATTTATAGGTCAAAATAAAGTCAAAACTTTCAATTTTTAGGTCAAAAAATTTGCTTCCTTAGTAATCATGATCAAATGCAGATTTAAATTCCACGTTTTGTTAAATCCAGAGAGACCCACTAAAGAGCCGCAGGTTGCCGGACCCTGAACCAGGTGAACTCTCATAAACGGCCAAAGCTTCGTGTTTCAAGGCCAAACGTGGTTTTTATTTATTTTTATGAACAAATACTTTTCTTAAAGCAATTCCACAAAGCCATCGTCAATACCTGGTCTAAATATATCAGACACCAACGGGTCGACTGATTTCACTGTGTCTAACAACCCACCAACAACTTACTATTCTGCTCAGTGTGAGCAGCTTCAGCTAGCGCGTTCAGGAAATTAACCGCAACTTAGTAGTTCGTATGATTGATTACATAACAATCAGTGATGGGATTTGACTGGTTCGCAAGAACCTGTTCTTGGAATTTCTTCAATCCCGAGAACTGGTTGTAGGCTTAAGTCAGGGGTTCTCAATTTTTCCCCATGAACACCTTTTACCTAGTTGTATAACTAGTTATATAACTTATTTTGGCAAACCTCTCATGGACCTGTTACTAACTAGTGAAGAACACGACTGAAATTTGGGAAAATAACTAAAATCTATAATTTCCCTGCTAGTCTGTACCAGTGGCAACACAAAGGTCAACCTTTGCCCTTATATCGGGCCATCCAGCATGGTTTGCCCCTGGAGACTGTGATATTGAGAGAACCTGTTGTTGTTAGTGAGTCCTGGAGTGAGAGATCCTCTTCTTAAAAATTTTGAATCCCATCACTAATAACAATGATCATTATGCGTCATTACTACCTCTATTCTGTGTTTGGAATGTTAAACTTGCCAACTTCAATTGCCAGGAAGTGAAGCGTGCTTGTGGAGTGCACATGGAGAGATTTTGTTTGTTGAATTTTCAGAATGTGGCACCACATACAAATTAGGCCAAAATTCGGCCAAGTTTCCAAAAATACTCAGAAAAAGCCAAAAGACCTAAGAAACTATCTGCAGCCAAACCACATCTGAAGGCCAAGTTTCCAACCCTGCACTTACGATATTTTATATACAAGAACTGTGTATTGTATACATTGCAGCATATCTCACGGCAGTTACTGCCCCATGGTTAAAACGTCCCATGTTTGCATGAAACTAAACGGGATGGGGCATAAACTTGGCATGGACAAGGAAAGAAATTTTATAGCAATAAACATGCTTCTCACATTAGTGAGAGGTCAGCTTGACATAGCAAGGTAAATATGAAAGGTTTTTGACTTCAAAAAATCTGTTCAGTGGACACAAGACATGACCCCAAAAGTCTTTGACCGTTAGTCCATGCACTAGGCTAGGGCACGGCTCAGGCAACCACTTGATTCAGCTGTAACGAAAAGTAGTCATCATGTCATACTCATAAAAATCAGCAGATCACGAACTGGTCCCATATCTTTAACTTATGCACAGAGGCAGATACATCGGAATTAAACAACTAGACCAGCAATGTCCAACCAAAAATCCTTGCTGAGTTCAAAATCATGTCATTATCTTAGTGAAGGCCACACATTAAATGATTTACTTTGATCTTAGCTAACTAAAAACAGATTGATCAACAGCACGATGGTGATGGCGGAGGTAGGTTTACATTTCCCAACTGACCAACAGCTTTTGATGGTCGGCCTGACACAAGTACAGTTACCTGGGACCTCAAGGGCTTTTGGAATTTAAACAAGAAATCTGAATTTTGCCCACATATCTAAAAACCCAAAGATAAACAGCATTTCAATCCATTCACTGTCCTGTCATGAACAACGATTTTCTTTTTAAGTTCAAATGACAAATACGATGAGTTCATTACATATGAGATTTGTTTTCAGTGCAACATCAAACATTGTTACCATACAAGAATCAATCTTGTAGCAGCATAAAAGAAACCATAGGCAATCATACAACAAACATTGGTAATAATGTCTTTTCTGTGCACTTACCAGCCATTTATTCATCTTTCTTTTCTTTTTCCCGAACTCTCTGTCGTATCTCGTGCCTCTTGACAAGGATCAAGCTGGAAGCAGCAGTTCTTATCCAGTGGAACTGTTAACACCAGCCAACAAAAAATTAATATAAATGTCAGGCATAGTAACAGCTGATTCGAAGATATTCAGAATCTTTGCTAAAAACAACAAGTGACGAAAATGAACAGTAGCAAAATTAAGCACTGACAAAACTTTACACCAGTGTTTCCCAACCGGGGTGCCATGCCACCCTAGGGTGCCGTTTACAATACTAAGGGGTGCCATGGTGGCCCGAAAAAAGACGTTTTCCAATACATCATTACAAATACATTTTCAAAATATCATTAAATCTAAAAGCAAATTGCTATGGGTGACTGCGGCAAAATTTTATTTTTTTCCTGTGGGGTGCCGCAAACCTAAAAATGTTGGAAAACACTGCTTTGCACTGACACATTGAGAATTGAAGTCTACAACTTCTATGCACACAGCAACTGCTTTGCAAATCATGTTTTTTGGGAATACGTACGACCAACTCCATGAAAACACAACCAAAATATTAAAATAACTAGTCTCCACACAGGTGGAGAGTTTGAATCAATCAGCACATTGTTTTTATAGGAATTCGATTTCACATAACATTACGCATTTTAGTCCTACAAAAGTTTATGTTTCCTACAATTTCCACAGCATTGGAAAACAGACAAGTCATGGAAATCGCTTCTTTAACTGACATTTCTGGCAGATGAAATTTCAACTGTATATTATATACTGTGTAAGAAACGTAAATAGCTGAGCACACTTGCTTGGCAGCTTTCCTTAAAAATTACTCCAATATAAATAGTATCACTAATCTGCTAAAGCTATTTGAAACTTACCAACAGAACAAGAAGATTAAGCAGCAAGGGAGTGGAATACACAACAGAAATAAACAATCCATTTGCATCAAAATACTGGTGTTTGGCTGAAAATAGCTCAATATTTTTTGCAAGAAATCTGTTCAAACTTTCTGCCCAATAAATACTGGCACCTGAGAAAAAACAGAAGACAATATTATCATCTAAAAACACAATGACTATATCTGATACAAGCGCCCTTCAGAAGCACCTGCAATTCTCAAATTAAGCAACATTTGTTCATTAGTGAAAACATGTCATAAACTCATAAGTATGAAACAAACAAACGTTGCGCAAATACAAATAAAAGCTCAATTTCAAGGAATGAGCAGAACCATTTTTGAAGACATCATGATTGAGTTATATAAGAAGTAGATGGAATACCATAAGTTCCGTGAATTTACAAACAACATTGTTTTGACATTCATGCGCTCAATCTAGCACAGTGTGAGATATACTGGCACACAAGAGTGAAGCCTGTGTGATGACCCTTGCCTGATAGCAGTAGTTGAGCTGCCTGTCATTTGTGGCAGCAATATGGTTCAACATCATGCTGCAGAGTACTCAAATCACCAAAAAAGCTATCACAGCAGATCTTTTTTTCATGCTTTTAGGCTGTGACAAATGGTTTGATCAATGATGAATGCATTCTCGTAACAGCATATGGGGGTATAGGGCCTCCACACATGGACATTTTCAATACGTTTTGAAAAACTTACATCATGTTTAAGCATGCAATGTCTATCACCACTTTGCACATTCTGTTCTTGTAGCTATGACTCACAGTGGTGCCAGAAGCATGAAAAACAACAAATATAAAAATAATGCAGATTAATTCTGAAAATCACAATGCAAACTAGATTGGCCATTTGCAAAATTTTCAGACACACTTATTAATAAGCAACTTTCGCCTAAGTTTAGCTGTAAACATATATGTAACAGAATTAGTCTATGTAGAGGTGAAACAATTTCTAAGGAAAATTTATATATACACTACCGCAAATACCAACCAAAATGGAAGCCACATAAAATCTCAGTGTTACAAGAAGGAAACCATATATGACTCATTGCAAGGCAAAAAATTATAAACAAAAAATCAGCAACCAAAAATTCTTCATACTCACATAACATCAGGAAATAGAGAGCTTGGAAATTGATATGTTTCCATGTGATGATGGTCAAAGCACAGCATGTCACATACAGGCTCAGTAAAGCCACCATAAGAGGCTTCTCTTCTAGCCATTCTACCTAAACAATAATACACATTAGGCATTGGTGCCTAAACATTTTAGAAAGCCAGTAGCTTGCAAAGTAACTGAACACATTTAGTATCAGGTATTTTTTCTAAAAAATGGGCTGGATGCTGAGAGTTTGCCATGTCTATGTCAGTTTCATAGAACACCTTGTAATTGAAACCCAAACAAGGGCTTCAATTGTTAAATCCAGTACTTCTTTCATAGTTTTGATTTCCATATTATGCATATATACAAAATTTCAAGAGAGAAAATTATGACAGCCACCATCCAGTAGACGCCACACCAGTATTGATGCATAACCTGTGTCTGCCCTGTAAATACCAAGTATGTAAAGATACATAGGGTGGTACAGAATCATCCTATTTCAGTTCTTCTCAGACTTGGTAATAAGTATTTGACATTGGCTGGTGGAACAGTCAGTAACTGTGACAGACTATGTTGCTAGGCTACACTGTATATAGAAGAGTATGTCAGCTTTTCAGAAGTAAGAATATATGATTTGCTCTGGGTTTTCACCATCACAACTTCCTTACCAGTGCACATGAATTCATGTACCCTTGTGCCGTCAGTTGCTGATAGGCATACATGAATTCGCTTTGTTACAATCAGATACCAACGGTTGCCTACCAGTAGCAACCATCTGCTCTTAGAAATCCAAATATATACGTATGCCAATTCCTTTCTACAGAACAAAAAAGCTTTTGCCAAATGATTGTGATGTAGCCACGATTACCATTGGAAGCAGAACTTTAGTTTGTGTTAAATGTTTTTGTTTATCCTGGTGCTTGTTCGCACATGAAAAACAGTAGAAATGAAACCCTAAGCTACAACTTTGCAAAGATAGTCTCAGTGAAACGTTTGCTTGGTTACAGCTACCCACACAACAAACACTGCGGTTCACATGGCCAACTTGCGCTATGACTGGACAATTGAAACAGGTTGGCATGGAACAATTGGCATGCAACTAACCTGGCCAGTAAGGAAGGTAGGAACTGCTCTTATAACATCACAGGGATAACATTGTGGTGGTAGGTATATGAACTTGGTTAACCTGTGAAGTACAGAGTACAATGTGCAGCTAGACACAAATTTTGCGTTGTAAATTAGGGTGCATGTTTTGTTTAAATTAAATTTGCAATGTGATAAAATCTTTGTCTCCTATTGCACAAACTTGAAACAATTATCATAATGACTAATGTTTTTTTAATGCTCTTCACAACCACCACCTTAGTTTTGCAAGACTAGCATAGAGCCCTGACTGTTATTGTTTCAGCACTAAATCATGTGTATTTTCACAGTAATTCTCATTTCATAAGTGAATGTTGGACATAGTTGTTATTGAAAGGCATGTCTTGATGGCAATTAATACATTTAAGTTTTGAGCATGTTTTGCTACAATGATTTTTACGTTAAAAATTTACTTTTCTAGACACATGCAACCTACCAAATAATTGAAGCATAATATACATCAAAATGGCTGCATATGGTACAAGACAACGCATTTTGATAATAAAAATTTCAGGTTGTATCCAGTGCAGTATTTAAAAATAATTCTCTATGCAAGTATAATTTTAAGTTTTTTTTACCTATGTGCACATTTTCTTCAAACCTGTATAAGCAATTGTTCTACTTCATGTTTTTCAAAGATTTCATTTGAATATGATTTTACAACTGAGGATGCGTTGTGTTACCTGAAATCAATTTCATATTTTAAAAAAATTGCTGATTTATTTAAACCGTCACCTTTGCAGAGATTAGTTATTTCAACCATAATAATTTTATGAACATTTTTGTCTTTTCTAAGGAACTGTTTTTATGCTTAAAGAAAACTGAAAAATGAGCAAATATAAATTTTATAATATATTTACTGGAGCTTCCAATTAAGTATGACATAGTCCATGGGCATTCGTCTCTGTTTACTTGAACTGCTACACGAGACACAGCAACTTTTGCTGCAAATGCTCTGCTAGTGATATATCATCTATAGGGAGCATCCAGCCTGCACATGTCCCTTGCGTTTTCTAATTAACCCTGAGTGAGCGTGTTGTTGGACTTACAAGAGCTCATAGAGATAGACCGATATAATTGGCTGATATATCGGTATCAGCCAAAATGGCCAATCTTATCGGCCTCAGTAGGTATTGACAAAGCTCTGTTATATTCCTCACTCAAGCAGACAACTTGCGCAAGAAAGCACAACAAAGCAAGTCAAGACAGTATCTTGCAGCAACATTAGCAGGTGCGTTTTCATAAACAAACAGACAAGACGAATCATGGAGTACGCATTGGCCGTCACAGCCAAAACAAAACCATCATCAGTAATCAGATTAATTAAAAATCATTGCAAAATATTTTTAATTCATAAATCTTGATTTTTGAAAAAAAGGTAAGGCATAGAATACACAATATTTCTGATAATGAAGCAGAAAACAGCTAAAAATTTTTGAAATATTGTTTATCGGTCCATGAATGGCCGATATATCGGTACTGGCCCCAAAAAAGCCATATCAGTCGATCTCTAGCTAAAAGTACCTGACTTTTTTGCGTATGACCTGAACATGCATCAAAATCAGTAGACAAAATTTGTATGTTTGTTAGACATGTTTTGTTAATGTGCATCTAAATAGAAGCAACAAAAACATGAAAACATCCAACATTAAAAAAAAGTTTTTCACCAAATTTATTTAGGTTTTTATATTTGACTAAAGCATAATATTTTTTCAAAAATCAGTATTAAAATATTGAAAGATTTTAAAAAATTTACAATCTTTTAATGTCACTATACAAACCTGCATATTGTTGACACATTTATTTTCAATTGGCCAGGCCAGAAAAAAATTCACCAGGTACTGAAGTCAACTGCAGTTGTCTCAAATAGTCACAAAATTCATAGACACACCAAAGCAAAGGCAGCCAAAGTTTTGTGCCACTCACAGCCATGACCATTGGGATTATGTGAAGTCATCAATAAAATCATACAAGACTGTTGAACATTGCAAGCACATCAAAAGCAGCTGAAGCAACCACAGTCATATCACGCAAGTTCACAATGATTGCAACTGAAATGTTGATCAACACTGTCTATATTCATTCATTGCTTTCACCAAAAGTATAGAACAGCATTGCATAGCATGACAAGTGTTAATTACTAGTTTCTTCAGATGCATGTAGTATTTAAATTTTTTTAAAGATCCAACCATCTGCACATTTTTGTGGAAGATGAAAATTAGGCTTAAAAATTTTTTTATCATACTTCCCTAGTTTAGTATCATTAAAACATGGATGGAAAAATGTAGTGTGCCTAAGGTTTGTTAAAAATAGTTCACATGCACTAAAAATGGTACCTGTGAAAAAGTAGTGGTCTTACTCAGCCGAAAACATAGCTGCATTTGGTTACAAGCAAAGAAAGTGACTCTACACACTTTTTGGAAACAAACAGGCTACACTTGAAACATAACTGACTGAATTGAAAATATGGGTGAAAATTATTTGTTTTCATCGATTGCAATAATGTAGGGAAAAAAAACACTTGGTTTGTATTTGTAAAAAGCTCTAACAACAGGTCACTGAAGTAATCCCAGACTACTTGCAATGTTTGAATCCATGTGGTGCATTTAGTTTACTCATTATAAAATAAGATTTAAAAAAATGCATGAACATCTGCTTTTCTATTTTGGATAATCTTCCTTTCAGTACATTTTCTTACATTCATTGCAAACAATGCAGTTGAATTTAAATCTTGGAATACTACAAATCACAATGCATTCTCACCTGTGTGATCACATGTGTAAAACTTGCCGTTTCATCCATTTGTTATACAAAAATCACTGATGTTCTGTTTTGAGAAAAGACTGTATACCAACCATGAATGAAAAAGCAACTAACACACTTACATTACATAGGTTTGAACACCTTGATTCAATCCACAACCACAATGATTTGTGGTAAAAATATAAGTAAAGGTTAATTCTGAAATAAAAGTTTAGCCATTTAATAATATCCCAACAGTATAATTTGTCACATAATAATATCCGAACAGTATATTTTGTAATAATATCCCAACAGCAACAATAATATCCCAACAGTATAATTTGTCATAATAATAGCCCAACAGTATAACCGGTCCTTCTATCTTTCCTGCATAAAAATGTCAAAACATCAGGCTGACTCACTCCCTGGTTGGTATTACAACACCTGTGACCCCACAATTAACCCACAACTTTCTTTAAAAACCTTAACATCGAACACCCACCCGGTTGATTCCCCATCCTTTGAAGCTCTCATTCAAGGCCCAAGATCCCACAACCATCCCATCCACCGCATCCCCAAGGGAGCACGCCCCTCTTTCTCCTTAGGACTCAGCAAACTCATCAATAAAGCCATATCTTCAAACACACTACTGGACTGGCATCGTCTACTATGCTTCCCTCTCTGTCTTGTCATCAGGTCCTGGACCCAAGGGAATTTCCTTGACCAGTTCCATAAAGTCAAGAATCAACGCATACCTGGAATCCGACAGCCTCCCCAAGCCTAAAGCCTCTCCCAGACACGCAACCCCACAATCAAACAATGCCCACAGGGACACAGCCACAAATATGAAAAGTCTGGTGAACCAAAAACTGCCCGACTTCAATATCAAAGGTGCCTTACAAATACTGTCAGGTGATAAGTCTTTTCTTAACCCCAGCAAAGAATCCCTTGATATCCTTCAGCAAAAACACCCCCAGGCCCCACCTAACCTTATGCTAGCCCCTTCCCCAAGCGCTGCCACTCCACCAACATACTTCAGTCAAATCCGAATACATGCTGCAATCTCTTCCTTACGCCATGGCTCTGGGGCAGGCCCAGAAGGTCTGAGACCACAGCATTTGAAAGAGACTGCATATCAATCTCTGCAGGTGATGCCAGCACTTCCCTCCTCACCAGCCTAACCGAATTAGTTAACCACCTCACGAATGGACATCTACCAACTGCCCTCAGACCTTTCCACTATGGTGCACAATTACACGGACTGTGCAAAAACAATGGAGACCTGAGACCAATCGCTGTAGGGTGCACCTACCGACACCTGGCTGCAAAGGTCTGCTTGAGACCTTATATCTCAAGGCTGTGTGAGTTACTCCAACCCTCCCAGGTTGGGGTAGGCATCCCCCAGGGCAGTGAAGCCGCTGTCCATGCCACACGCTCTTTCATGGCGCAAATGCAGGGTGAAAAAGTTTTACTAAAATTTTATGTTAAAAATGCCTTCAATAGCATTCACCGAGACACAGTTCTTCAAGCAGCTCAAATACACCTCCCAGAAATCTATCCTTTCATATGGGACTGCTATTCTTCAAAAACATCTCTCTTTCATGGAGAGTTCTGCCTTGACTCAGCCACTGGGGTGAAACAAGGGGACCCTCTCGGTCCGGCTCTTTTTGCCCTCGCCATTCACAGAGTTACATCCAAGGTCAAATCAGACTTAAATGTTTGGTAACTTGATGATGGATGTATCGATAGAGACCCACAGACCGTGCTCAGTAATGCCGCCATCATTAGGAATGGACTATCCTCAGTTGGCCTAGAAATAAATAACTCTAAATGTGAGCTGCTCATTGTCAACTACACAAACAGCCAAGAGCGGTCCCAAACAACTAAGCTTTTCCAGGATATATTCCCATCCATTGCAGTCCCTGCTCCCAATCTATGGCAGTTATTAGGATCCCCTCTGTATCAGGATTCCGCCCCACTACATCTAGAGGGAAAAATTTACATGCTTGACAACATCATTCAAAACCTTGAGCTAATAGAGCCACATCAAGCATTTTTCATATTGAAAAACTACCTCTCAATCCCCAAACTCATATACCTACTACGAAGTGCACCATCCATGCTTCAAGTGCAAAGAGGAACTGGAGGCGTTTGACACAGCCATAAAAACCAACATGGAAAAAATATGCAATGTGTCTTTTGGAGAAGAAAACTGGTCACAAGCATCCCTACCAATCAGACATGTTGGCCTGGGCCTTCGTTCCGCGACAGACCTGTCCCTTCCATCGTCTCATGCCTGTAAAGGTCTTGTCAACGGTTTACTTCCCTCTCTCAACCTGGAAATCCCTTATGGGGATGTAAACGATGCAGCTGACGATTGGTCTGAACACCATGATTCATCACCATAGAAAAGGGAATACAAGCTGCTTGGGATGACCTCGCCTGCAGAGATACACTCAATTCCCTGCTAAACACCAACAACCCTTAGAACCACTGCCAGTTACTTGCTGCACAAGAGAGTCACACTGCTGCCTGGTCAAAAGCATTCCCAATTGCCAGTGTTGGAAACTTGCTTAGTCCTGATGAGCTCCGTATTGCAATCGCCCTCTGAACTGGTGCCAAAATCTTTGAAAGCACAAAATGCTGCTGCGGCAAAATTGTTTATGAGCTGGGGCTCCATACCCTCTCCTGTACTAAAAATGCAGGTCGCTTCCCAAGACATTCAGCCATCAACTCATCCTCAAGAGGTCATTGACCCGCATTGGTCTCCCCTCTACCTTGGAGCCTGTTGGCCTGACTAACGATGGAAGGAGGCCGGATGGCCTGACTTTGGGTCCCTAGTGCAGAGGCCTAAGCCTGGTGTGGGACTCAACAGTTGCGGACACTTTTGCTCGGGGCAATTATAAAGACTCTGCCAGACAAGGTGGTTTTACGCCCACAAAAGCTGAGGCCGCAAAATGCCAAAAATATCATGACCTCAAGCAATTACCACTTTCAACCAGTGGCAATTGAGACCACTGGTGTGTATGGTAAATCCACTGCCCATTTTTTGAGTGGTCTTACAAAGAAACTTGTTGATATGTCTGGTAACCCCAGGGAGCGCCAGTGGCTCCACCAGTGTCTGTCCCTGACTGTGGTCAGGAGCAATGCTGCCAGCATATTGGCCTGTGTGCAAGTTTGATTTAATTTTACCTGTTCTTTATCTAGTTGTTTTTAACGTACTGACCACCACCACTGCCTATCACTTGCCCCTGTATCAATGTGTAGCTTAACTATTGCCTTCCGAATCCTCGTTCTTTCTGTAAGATTCATTATTCCCTCAGTTGTGAAGTGTTACCTTGTGCACATCTTGTCAATTGCATAGCCTATGATGAGAGTACAGCACGGTGTCATGTTCCACATTGCTTGAAACCTCTGAGGCTTTAATTTGTCATATTCAGCCTAGTTCAACAAAACAAGCATTTTCACAGACCAAAGTTAGGTGAGCTGGTGTCAAGTGAAATTTCTGACTTCATGCCATGTGCGCATGCACAGAGAGAGTAATATTCAACAGAAGTGAATAGGCTACTGATACGCCTGGCCTGATGCAATTCAAATAAAAGGGTCAGTTTATCATTCAAATGGCATGATGGATCTCGTAGCCTAAGGGCTATTATAATTATGCGTTACAGCTGCTACTGCTATGCTACTGGTTTACAGTTCGACTCTCACCTTGGTGACTTTCGTTTTTTTTTCTGTACTTTTTTTCAGGCTTACGTGTTACCTTCATTGTTTTCTGCCCTTGTGTCACTTCAATACTTGTTTCTGTAATTAAATGTTGCGTTAAAATGTACTGCTATCAACTATGTGCCTCATAATCCTTATTGCTGCTCGTTTCCTTCACCTGTGTGCTTCTGGTTGCTTCACCTGCTCATCTGTACATCTTTACATGTATCAACTCTTCACCCATTCCATTGCTTGACCACTATCATCTGTGTTATGTTGATGTCTACTATTGTGATTTTTATTTTCGTTCTTTACTTTTTTGTTACTGTATGGTAATAATGGTAATGGTTTATTGTTTCATATGACTCAGCCAATAAGCAGAAGCACCATAAAAGCCATCGCATGCAGTAAACCAACCATTAGTGAACATTA
>JGI24021J15306_10007116_pt1 | contig 13582 bp, 8 predicted proteins | sample Ectturendosymbi1_FD_15306 | JGI IMG/M metagenome (IMG submission 15306) | reverse complement strand
AGACCGCAAGCACAACGCAACAGCCGCGGGGCGAACACAGGGGCACAATTAAGGATTGCAAGACTGCAGGCGCCACTACGTGGCAAGGACAAGGTAATCATACATTCACCACACCATTTATGTTTTTTACTGTTCAACAGCGTTGACCTCTAAAATAATAAAAGAAACTACATAATTTTTTTTTTCGATTCGATCTTCATAAACTATAAAATTACCAATGATGCTGTTATGAAAAAGGTACCTCTGCCCCTGTTTCTCCCCTTTTGAAAGGTAAGGGATAATGTTCCCCCTCTCCGCCATCCTTGCTTACCATATCAGCAGTCACTGTTTCCTGTTTTGCTGCATTACCTGCCAAAATGTCTGCATTCAACAGTCACATGCAGCAAATCGCCTAATATTGTAACTTGAAGTGAACATTAGAAGATTTGTTGCAATGTTATTGTTACGCAACAGAGACCAACAGTAAAACAATCTGCTCACAAGTTTGGCAATGTGCCTCTGCGAGTAAAGGAGCGGACATAGTGAACTGCAAGCTCACCACTACATAACACCAGTACAGTGAACTGGCTCTTGTGCAGTGCAAGTGTCATAGCAGCAAATACAAGCTAACGTCAAGTTTTTTAGAAAATTTTGGTTCTTAGTCCCAATTACCAGGGAGGGGCAAATGCCCATTCTTCCCTCCTGCGGACGCCCATGGTTAGGTTGTACCATGAGTTCAAAACTGTTTGCTTGAGTTCAGTGTAAACGCACACCCACAGTAGTCATTCTTTTTGCATTTACATGTTCAGCAACAATGTTTACCTCAAAAATAGTAACAGAAATTATAGAAAACCACTCTGAATTTTAAGTGTGCGACTGTGCACAAATGCAATGAATTTGCTTCAATTTGATCTTGATAAGTCATGAAATTACTTATGATACTGTTATGCAAAGGGACCTGTGCTCCCATTGGTACTCCTTTTAAAGGATAGGGGGACAGTGTCCCCAACATGCACCCCTGTTCTGACGTTTCTGTTTCTACTGACAATTGGTTTCCATATTGCACAATCCGATGGCTCTTTGTATTGTTCCTGTTTGGTGGCTGAGTCAACAATGAACTCGAAACATTAAAAAACAAGCACAGTGAATGCGTGTGGCTGTTGTTATCTTCTATCCATATATCATGCAGATGCTATCTGTAAATTCTTGTTTGTTTAGTGCATGTATAACTGCTTGGCAGTGCTGAGAGCTAAGAAGATGCCTCTTTTGTCATTGCTCCTTTTATATGTAGTTGTGACTCAAGGGTCAGTTACTCAAATAGTTTGTTAAAGTAATTGTGGTATGTTGCTTTCTTCTCTTGTTATATTTTGCTTTAGAAACTGAAGTTGCAAATATATAAAGCTTGCTTGCACAACTAATGGCTTTCTGGGACAGCGGGAAAGCAATGTGGAAGAAGGTTGGGGTTCATAGGCTTACCACTGCCAGAAAAAGAACGAAGTTCCGTGGCATGGATACACCTGATAAAAATATGAATGAAATGAATGAAGCAATTGTTCCACGGCTCCTTTTTGTGCTCACTGCATGCCTTTAGTTTACCATGCTGTGTTGAGGTTAAGTCTTTTTATATTAATCTTGAATTTTCACAAACATGATGCTGGTTATGAGTCTGAGGTAAACACATCAACCGATACAAATTTTCAATGTTGACCTAACCATCATCGGTGTTGGTGAATTGTTATACCAAAGGTAATTTGTTACATGAATACTGTACATTCCTGATATTTGTATCCATGAATTAGTAGCAGAGTTTCTAAAAATTGAAGATTAAGTAAATCTAGTGTGCAACTAGCAAGTGCAAATTTAACTTAAACCCATTTCGGACCTAAATAAACCAGATAACGTTATTGAAAAAAACAATGTTGTTTGTAGGCAGAAAATAGGTATGTTTTTGTTACCCAAGAGTTTAGGTGTATCTAGCTATTATGTGCAAGTAGTTCGTCTGCTTACTGTGACAAAATCTGTGCAAGCTGATTATTACACTGTTTTGGGTGCCAAGCGTGATGCAAGTGCCAAAGAAATAAAATCTTTATATTTGAAAAAGTGCAAAGAATATCATCCAGATAAGAACCAAGGAAATAAAGCTATGCATGACAAATTTGTTAAAATAAATGAAGCTTATGAAGTTCTCAGTGATCCAAGAAAAAGGAAAGACTATGATCATGCATTGCAAAATCCTTTTTCCCGGTATCAAAATTATTCACGTTCACCATACAGTTGGGGTGGAAATGCTCAATCAAGCCCACAAGATGCTTGGAAGGAGCAGAACAGATGGAGTGAAGAGCAACGATCAAGAACTTCAAATCATGAACAAAATTATTATTCAAAATACTCAGCTAGACAAGAGTGGTCAAGACGTGACAATCTAAATGATTACTGGGATCATGTATATGGGAATAAAAATTCCTATGACAAAAGTTCAAACAGAGAAAGACGAACATCAGAATTTGAGCGTATGTCACGTCAGTATGACAATTATATACAAGTAAACCTTGTGCGTTGGTTTATTTTTATGGTTGTTCTTGTGCTTTATACTCGATTTACTATTGCATATCGCACACACAAAGGTAGAAGTCAAGTGCCAGATAGTGAATATCCATATTTTGATAGGCATTATGAATTTAAGAAACGCAATGGTCCTAAATCTGAAGATATTGACCGCCCTGATGTTGAGTTCGAAGAAGTATGAAAGATGGTTCTGTTTGCCTTTTATCCTCTTCCGAACATTTAGTAGGTTATCCTTGTCCCTCTTCCTTTAAATGACCTCTTTGGTAAAGTTATTGCTTCAGATAAAATAATCAGATGGTTTTTCTATGTGTTTGTTGTGTTTTATGGTAAAGTCTGAAAGGTTAGCCTTGATTGATTTTTCCAGCATTTTAAGACTCAATGAAACGTGGCTAGTAGCTTAGCGCAACTAGTTATTTAGATAGGGGTACCAGTGGCAATGTCAAAACACACAAGGGCATTTCCAGGTTATCACCACAATCACTCTTTGTTCCTTGAACGTGGCGCTGGAAGGATACATAGCATGTCAAACAACTAGCAAACACCAGGCGTACAGCAACAAGAAAGCTGTTTATCCAACTGTACATACACTTCTAAAATTGATGCTGACAATCATTTGCAAAACTGCATGTGTGCAGCACTCTATTGAGATGACAGTGTTTGAAATATGCTTGTGAAATCACTGCATAGAAGAACACTTCAGTACAGTTGCTCAGATAATATTGCATTGTGATGTAAAAGTGAATTACAAGAAACTAGTATAAGACTTCTTGCACAGGAAACAATATCGTTAACTGATTGGTTATACCAATAAAGGTGAAATAGAATGTTTGACTTGTATTTTGTTCTGATAATGCAACAACAATTTCTGTGGCTAGTTGTCACGCCTTTCAATATGATATTTTTTTTTGTAAAAATATAGCTTTAGTGCAGTGGTTCCCAACCAGGGGGGGATTCCTCCGTGGGGAGGAATTTCATGAGTTCAGGGGAGGAATTTTCACTTTGTAGTGAAGTTACCAATTCATTGTAAGTGTTGTACTATTTTTGAAATTGACATTGGCTCTTTCAATTACTTATATCACTTTATATTTGTAAGTTATTTAGTGGACTAGCACACGTATATGTTGACAAACTTTAGTGCCATTATTTGACAGCAAATACTTTTCATCCCACTTTTGCTAACCCAGTTTTTGTCATCAATAAAGACCATTGTTCCAATTGTAGTTAATACTAGCCTACAGAACTGAACAATAAGCTACACCGTGACAGGTAAGAGGCAGGTGAGAAAGAATATATTGGTAGATCAAATATTCTTGTAGTCTGTTTCCTGCATTCAGTAGTTAGGCTACCTGTAATAACTGATAATTAAAAAAGAAAAACAGACCTTTTTGTCCAGGGCCGGAACACCGGAGTTGGGCACTTTGCCTTGAGCCGGAGCTCAAATTAAAAATCAAAAGGAGCTGGAGTTCAAATGAAAAAAAACGAGCCGGAGCTCAGATTAAAGTTTAGGACTGGAGCCGGAGCTATGGCCATTTGAGAGGTTGCTCCAGGTCCCTTCTTAGATACTAACAGTTTTGCCAACTCACTCTACCAAAAACAGTGCTCTTTATAGCACATTAAATGCAACTGTTACGAGTTACGACACTAGACAATGGATCTGCAAGCCTTTGATGGTTCCTTGGTTTAATCATTGCTAAGGCTGTGACATTGTAGCTGGCAGGCGTGGTGTTACTTGTTGAACAATGGTTTTCAAACACTGTTCTAAGAGCCACATGCAGCTCCCAAGCACCCTTTATGCGCCTCTTGGCAATCTTTCAGTAACACCTCTAACATTTTGTGTAACAGACTTCGTTAGTGCAATAAAACAAAACGTATTAATTGGTTTGTGGTTAAAAGAATTTAGTGCGGCTCTCTAACAAAATCGTAGGTCTGGATTTGGCTCCCTTCAGCGAAATGGTTAAGAACCACTGTTGTATAAGTACAAACAACGTTAACTACCACAAGATCTTACTTTCGATAGTCAGAATGATCAAACCGGGTCTGTAGTAGTGTTGCGATCTAAAAAGGACTACTGTATAATGAGTAGGTACAATCCATAGTTTTAGTAGCTGTGTAATCTTGCTGTCAGCAGGAAGTAAGATTAAGATATGACACCACTGCAGATTTAAAGCGTGAAATGCATGGCACACCATTGTACAGTTGGGATTTTTATTAGAAACCATTACGCTTACTAGCAAGGTTTACTAGATTACTGGCAAAATTCATGAGGAAACAATACGTTTGAAGCAGTAGCGTAACATGAAAGTTATAACTAATTGGTAGCGAACTAGCATTGCTTTGCATAGCAGTACATTATCAGGAGAGTATAAAAAGCAGTGTAAAAAATTGTGTGAAGTTTTCACCTGTGGAAAATATTCTATGTAAACAAATGTGTGAAGTTTTCTTGCTAGAAGTCATGATATTTCTTTGAACAAAGGGTTTTTAAACACAAATCTTCGCACTTGTGTTAATGCAAATGTGTGCATGTTATAAAGAACACATGAGAAAAGTAATCCGTTATGTGTTTTGCGCTCTGCATGGTTTCCCCAGGCCGAGCTGTTAGCTGGAATCATCAAGACTACAACAGGCAAAACATGCAGCGTGTGAAAAACACTTGGTCAGTTGAAACTGGAAACTGGTCTGTGTTTCAATGCTCAGGCATAAATGTAGTTTTCTAAACAGCCATTTCTTAATTCTGTTCATAAGAAGTAACAAAAGGTCCTCAGGCATTGCTGGAAAAACCAGCACCTGTCTTTCCAGAAATTGTTTGTATTACCGTTATCTTTGAGTTACGTTTCTGCTAGTAACTGTTATCTGAATCGTCTACACCCGTGACAAACTAAAAATTGTTGAATTATAGAAGTTTTACTATACCATTTCTTTGTAATATTCAAAGTCTTGAGATCTATAGCCTTTGAGACCGAGACGAGACTTGAAACCTCAAAACCGAATCCAAGTCTTGAAACTCCGTTACTGATGATTATTCATATGTGCAGTTTAGTTTTACAGAAAACATACCCTGTGTCCAACTACTCTCCGATGAAAAACAAGAACAAATTTTGCACTGATCAAGTTAAAAGTTGAACTAAATGGATATTTGAAACTTTTTTATTACTGGTATATTTCAATGTGTTTTGATTGTACTTTTGTGTTTCATTTTTATCTTTCTGTCATGAAATTAACAGTGGCGCAATATATTGCATTATTATATCTGCTTAGTTAGATGTTCAAATGTATTACAAATTTTCTGAGTGGTTCTTTGGCTTTTCCCCAGTTAAACTTGCTGCTTGTTTGAAACCACCAAGCAGAGCTAATTATCGTACAATAATGGCATATTGAAAGGACGCAACAACGTCATTGGGATTAGACTTCAACCCACAACGTGTTCTCTGAGTCGTTGCAAAAATGATGTATGAACCTTTTTAGCCACCCTGCTGAATTTGTGTAATAGGGGAGGAATAAAAAGTTCCAAAATGAACCAAGGGAGGAATGTGTCAAAGGTTGGGAACCACTGTTTTAGTGGAAACAAATTGTGTTAGTTCATGTGTCATTTAAGTAAACCTAAATCTTACCGTACTCAATCCTGTTGTACCATTACAAATGTAAACAATAGATAAAACTTAGACCTAAACTATAAAACAATTGCAATTTGAGGGTGTATCCATATGCCATGAAGTGAAATATTACGAAATAGCTCTGTGTGTGCCTGTCTGGAGTGGCAGATTCCAAAACACGTGTATTTGATGCACATCAATCTCATAAACGCAGCTGCCAAAAAACTGATGTGGATTGGATTAGGAAGATAGAAGATAGACAGAGATACCATGCAGGAAGGTACTTTAAAACCAGGTTATTTCTACTATCTAGGCATCAATAAGAAAGTCACAAAATGTGTTGGTTAATATATAAGTTTGCTAATAAACTCTTCTATCTATCTGAATCTTCACCATAGTAACGTCGACCTGTTTGTATTTCCAAAGGTGATCTTGCAGCACTAACAATAACTAAAATTTTCTGTCCTGCTACAAACCAATCTTTGAAATTTGGATCTTTCAGACACTCCATTTTAAATTGGAGATTACAACACTTCTTTATGCTTGCTTCATTAGTAGTTTCGTCACTTGAGCTCATTACACCTAGCTAATAATCAGTTGATTTTTTTATCAGTTATCCTGAACACTAAGGCATCTACATACGTTAAAGCAAGATGAGGTTAGAAAAAAAAATTCTCAAACATAAATCATTGCTACACAGTTAAATCCTAAGAACCTTACCTTCAGAAAAAGACAAAGGCATTAACAACTCCAGATACGGGGACCAAACTGTAGGTTTGGCACTACTACTCATAAATATAGATTGTTTCAGGTTATCACGTTGGTGGTATTTGCACAAGGGAGCAATGTGGTTATTTCAAAATAATCCTATGCAACATTGGAAGGGAAATGCAATTCCAAAGAACCCATGCCGCAGAGTCAGAAAACTACTCACTTGTAGTGGCAACGTTCAGGATTTGATCAGCATTAATGCTGAGAAGAGCACCTACAACAAAATGGGGCTTGTCATGACAGCAGAACAGACCCTGGATATGCCCCTAAAGATTTGCAATGGTATGTAGATCTATTTATTTTTTGAGCTTTGACTGAAGATGCCATGATGGTGGGACTGTAAATGGAGTGATAATGGAGAAATTGTTTTCCCCTTATTACATCAAATGTGCTAATTCTGGTGCTATGTCTTTAGAAAAGATTTGTAAATGATGAAGATTATTTGCCATTTCAATGCTGGTGTTATTGACACCTTGTCTTTGTTGCTCAGTTTTTGTGTCTTTAATTTTTGGTCATATAAGTCATTCTCAGTGACTTAATTTACTGCTTTCTTAGCACTTTGTACACTTAACTATTTTTGTGTCACGTTTTATTTGTTTGGTCAATGCTGTTATCATTATGCATCATGAAACATGTCAAGCATAGAATAATTTTTGATTTGAAAGCATAAGAAATACTAGTCTTGTTTTATGAAAATATTTGTGTTTGCCGTAATCTCCAAGTGTTAAAATCTGTGGATTAATCCAAATTCAAGTAAATTTGTCTTTTGCAGATGCAGATCAATGTTGCAATATAGTTGATTACTAGTTTCTTCATAGGGATTAATGTTGTATGTACATCTAATTTCTGGTACATGTTGTTGAAAACGTTGTGTTCCAATGTCAATGAATAAAAGGCATTTAGGTTCAACCATTTATAGGAAGTATGAGAAGAAGAGAGGAACATTCAGTGCAGATAGAAATAAGACAAAAATTGATTTTGTGTTGGTAGACAAAGAAAACAGAAAGTCTTGATAGGCATAAAAGTGATCCGATGGGGATTATAGAACAGGTCGGTTGTGGAAACAGATACAAAGAACCTAAAGAAGATTGTGAGAAAAAAACAAATCATAAGGAGGCATGTATGAAAGTTAAAAAACAACGAAACAAGAGTGAACTTTGTGGAAGGAGTTAGAGAGTTGGTAAACATTGAAGCACAGGATTTGTGGAAATTCTTTAAGGATGGAATTCTGCAGGCATGCGATAAAATTTGCAGAAGGAAGAAAGAAACAAGGAAGCACATGGTGGTGGAATGAGCAGGTCAAGGACATGATAACAAGAATAGCAGCAAACTAAGAGCTTTGCAAGAATGGTATTGCAGAAAACAGGGTCTGATAAAAGAGCATGAAAAACAAGCGAAGGAAATGGTTGGAAAAGCTATGAGAAGGGAGGCTGAACCGCAGTTACATAAATTAGGTGAAAAACCAAAGAATGTCCTCGATCTTTTGAAATTAATGGAGAAGGAAGGGAAAGATATTGAAGGAGGAAGATACATGAGATGGGAGGCTAAATTAACAATCTGAAAGACAGGGGAAAAATATGGAAGAGATCGTGGATGAAGAAAATGAGTGGGATCATAATATGACGGAAGTAAATGTAATGGAAGAAACATTTAAGAAAGTTACCTGGGAAGAGATGGTGAAGGCCATAAGATATATAAAACCAGGAAAGACGGCTGGACTCTCAAGAGCAAGTGTGGGGATGATAACTGTAAGTGGAGAGATTGGGATTGATGTGATGATGGAACTCTGTCTGTGTGTATTGGATGGAAGGGGAATGCAAAAGGAATGGAAGATGAGTGTGATAATACCAATTGGTAAAAGAAAAGGGGATGTGGTGAGCTCTGGGGCATAGAGAGGAGAAAAGTTACTGGAACATGCTATGAAGATTGTAGAAAGAGTGCTAGAGGAATGGTTAAGTAGATGTTGACACAGCTGGACAATATACACTGTGGATTTTTGCCCGGATAGGGGATGATGAATGCTTTGTTTTTCTTAACACCTTGGCTGCCAGTGTACGATATGTTCATGCTTTAGGCTCCCACATGAGCTACTATTTTTGCACCATTTTGCAACACCATAACTCGTCAGTCGATTGTGCTAGAACAGGAGTCACCAACCTTTTCGATACTGAAAGCTAATTATTGGTACAGGTTCATGCGAAGGACTACCAGTTTGATGCACATTTCTGAAATAAAATTTTGCTCAATTTGTTTTCAATTATGCTATCATCAATAAATATTAAAGATATGCATCAATGTGAAGACACGGATCACATTATACTATTGTCAGAACAAGCCCGCGGGTGACCGACGTGGTCTGTGTGGGCGACCTGGTGCTCGTGGGCTAGGCACCATGTTGGTGACCCTTGTGCTAAAGAGCTTTTCAAACCCTCAAAAGATGCGGCAAGTCTTGTAGCTTGCAATGAAAAAAAGACTGAGGTTCTGTTTTTTTGTGGGTGATGTCATACGTGAGATAGCTTTTTGGCCATTTTGGTTCAGGTTACCTGGCCAGGGGCCCAGGCGCTAGATCAGTGGTTCCCAAACTGGGGGTAAATTATCCCCCGAGGATAATAATAATTATTTTGTTGTTTTTAGGCCATAGCTTTTGAACCCAGAACCCTAGAAAGATGCGGATTCTAGCCTAATTTCCAATAAAAACTTGAGCAAAATACTTCTATCTAGCAGTTTGGGACCAAGGCCAGGTAACCTGAGCCAAAATGACCTAAAACCTACTCCATTTATGACATCACTCACAAAAAATCTAAAACCAAATTTTTTTTTTTTTGTTGCAAACTTGAAAACTTTCAAAGTCTGGAGGATTTCAACAGCTCTCTAGCACAGTCGCCTATCAAGTTATGCAGTTGCTTATACATGTGTCAAACTAAGGCTGCTGCAAACTGTTCCAGCAGTGATGGTGTTAAGAAGGATGCATGTAGAATATTGTAATGAAGGGAAACATCTGTACGTGTGCTTTGTGGATCTAGAGCAGCTATGTCCAACCCAAATGGCTTACTGAGCCAAAAATTATGTCACTGTCTTAACCAGGGCCACACACTGAATGACATATCAATGAAGGCAGCTCATTGAATGGCTTACTTTGATCTTAGCAAACCAAATTTAGCTTAACACTTTGACGTCCGGTAGGATTCGAGGATTTTCATGCCAAAACAACCAGATCGCACATGGCTTTGCGTGCGTGTAGCTCTGGCGCCGAAAGCGGTAGAGAGCTGTTCAAAGGCTCAAAAGACGCGGCAAGTCTTCTAGTTTGCACTCGAAAAAAAATTTTTTGGTTGGGGAGTGCAGATTTTTTGTGAGTGACGTCATAAGTGGAGGACGTTTAGGCCACCTTGGCCCACTTCACCTGGCCCTGGGCCCAAACTGTTAGATGGTAATATTCACTAAGTTTTTATTGGAAACTAAGCTACAATCCGAGGCTTTTGATACTTTGGATTGGATGACCTGCTTACGGTTTCAGGTTCAAAAATTATGATCTAAAGTAATAAAAATATTTGACTAATTAGATAATTAACTTGTTTATTTTAGATCATAACTTTTGAACAAGAAATGCTAGAAAGTTGATCAAAGGCTCAAAAGACTCAGACTCGAGCCTAGTTTCCAATGAAAACTTCAGCGAAATACTTGGGCCTAGCAGTTGGGCTCTAGGCCAGGTAACATGAGCCAAAATTACCTTAAAACTACTTCACTTATGACGCCTCTCGCAAAATATCCGCAACCCCCAACCAAAAAAATTTTTTTCGAGTGCCGACTAGAAGACTGGCCGATCCGTTTGATCCCTTGAACAGCTCTCTGGTGCAATCGGCGGAGGAGCTATGGCATTGGTAAGGCAATCGAAAACTGCTGGTTTTAGGCCGAAATCCAAGTACGATATATTCATAGACCGGCCATCAAACTGTTAAGCTAATGTACTGAAAGTGTTGGAATACTAACTGCAATGGTCCAGACATGATGAAAAGGCACTGAGGACCACCTGCATACAAAATGTCAAATTTAAGCTTATGAAAAAGGACAGGTTGTCACTATGTAGGATACTTTTACTACAGCGAAAACCTTCGAGTGGGCCACATGTAGGCCACGGGTTGGACATAGCTGATCTAGGGCATAGGTTCACAACCTTTTTTGGAGCTGACATCCCTGTCATAAAAATATGGTGACATCCACACCCCCTTGTTTGAGAAAGCGTAACATCACAAAAACATTCTGATTTTGCCACATCTTCATTTCTTAAATTATTAATCGTAATACATACTGACAACAAAACAGAAAATACTCTGTCATACTGTTTACCTTTCATACCTTACTGCCCGTTAGAAACAAACTTAGTGACTTTTTTGTTGCTGCTTATCTGAAATTATCTGCTCACACCTTGGCACGCAATTACTCAGAACCACGTGCAAATCGTTCGATGGAATCAAACAGTTTTGATATTTTTTTCAACTGAAGTAGCAAGGAAAATCCTGGTTTGCAATACACTAAAATAGACAGGGCTTTTGTCCTTAGTTTCAGGTAATTTTGTGTGGTTGAACAGCAGAAACTTTCCAGTTATGTAGCATCAAACAACAATCTTGCCATAATTGCGTCATAAACATTTAAAAATCACAACATGCGTACAATTGCATCACTGGCCATTTTCATTGTGGTAACTGCAACATGAAGCAGAAATTGCAATGCACGCATTCAGCAGTTTAGATTGTTAAATTAGTAAGGTAAGCTGGATAATGTTCTTTTGAATAATAGCACTTGCAAGCTTTCATAAAACTCAGTTTATTTGAAAAAAGTACATCCAAGAACATGCAAACTCTCACCCACGGCAATTGCATTTTGGACCCTGGGGATTCGGGAACCCCCAGTTGGGAACCGCTGATCTAGAAAAAACATTCGATCGTCTGCCATGAAATAAGGAAATAAGGTTTACCAGAGATAATGGTGAAAGCATTGATGAACCTTTATGATGGAGCATAGGTGGTGGAACAGAATTATTGGAGGAGTTTTATGTTGAAGTAGGGGTACATCAGGGATCAGTATTGCCTCTGTTTGTGTTTGCAGTCGTACTTAATGAAATCATTGCAAGTGGTCGAGAAGGTTTGTTAAAGGAAATCCTATATGCAGATGAATTGGTTCTGTTGAGTGAAACCATGGAAGAGCTAAAAAAGTTTAGAAATGGAAAGAGGCATTTGAGAACAAAGGGATAAAGGTTAACCTAGGGAAGACCAAGCAGTTGTTAGCAGATCAGAAGGAGACACAATCAGTAACACAAAACCATGTGGCATATGTGTGAAAAGAGCAATGGTTATTTTAATCTTGTGCATGAATTGTAGGAAATGGGTTCACAGAAGATGCACAAAAATCAATGGAGTCACCCCTATTCTAGCAAATAATTTTGTCTGTGCTTGGTGTAGGAAAGTTGAAGAAAGACCAGTGGAGGCTGTTGAAAAGTTGTGTAACGAAATGGAAACGGTGAATGGTTTGTTATTTGAGTGACAGATTGAATGCGAACAGAGGGTGTGAAACAGCAGTAGCAGCCTGGAGAACAAGACTTGGATGGATAAAATTCACCAAATGTGGGGAATTTTTATATGGGAATAAGTTCTCACTGAAGATAAAAGGAGGGGTCTATCAGACATATGTGAGATCAGCTATGCTGTATGGCAGTGGGACATGGTGCTAGAGGGTGAGGGAGAAGGTGGTGTCAGTTCTGAGGCGAACCTAGGGATCTAAGGTAAGAGCAATGTGTGGTGCGAAACTGTTGGACAAAAATAATACTGATTAATTGATGAACATGCTGGGATTAAGAGAAACTGGAAATGCTGGCGAAAGTAAGTAGGGTTACATGGAATGGACATGTTTTGAAGGGAGATGAGGATGATGCCCTAAGAAAGGCGCTGAATTTCAAGGTGGAGACTGGAGTCAGGGTCGGAGAAAACAGGGATGAAGACATGGAGAAAGCAACTATGAGAGAAGATTAGAAAGATTGTGTTGCAGAAGGAAGATGACCTTCATCGAGCAAAATGCAGTAAAGCTAATCATGTCAAAAAGGAGGTAAATCTGGCCTCTCCTGTTGCTGGGTAATTTCAACTGGGCAGGAACTGTAAATTAGGACCTACTCTTAAGAGTACTTCAACCATCACCTTTTGACTTGTTTTGTGTGTAGATCACATTTGGGTTGTAGTGCTTTATCTAAGTACAAATGATATTAAAGCAAATTGCTATATAGATGCAAGCTATTATCCGCTATGAATCGTAATCGAAAACTTGGGCTAAGCCCGAGAAGCCGGTATGCCTGAGTAGCCACTGCACTGTTAAAAACACCACAAACACAGCTTGAAAACAGGCAAACATGACACAACATTAATACCTGTCTTAAACGCATTCAAAATCACAATCTTTCTTCATCTTGAACACAAAAGTATCATGACTGAATACTCATTCTACAACTGCATTAGATACCGGAATGCAAAGACATGACAAAACATACGTAGCAATAAGCAAGATGTCCGTAAGGATGCCAATTGTGTTTCCAATGCAGAAATAAAACAGCTATTTAGCGTTGCCAATACAAAAACAAAAACACAATTGAAATTGATCTGTCAAATATTTCATTTTGCGTATAAGATTCAGTA
>JGI24021J15306_10007113_pt1 | contig 13583 bp, 8 predicted proteins | sample Ectturendosymbi1_FD_15306 | JGI IMG/M metagenome (IMG submission 15306) | reverse complement strand
CTATTTAGCTAATTAATTAATTTGTTTATTTTATATCATAACTTTTGAACCAGAAACACTAGAAAGTCGATCAAAGGCTCAAAAGACTCAGACTCGAGCCTAGTTTGTAAATGAAAACTTCAGCGAAACACTATGGCCTAGTGGTTGGTCCTAGGCCAGGCAACATGAGCCAAAACGACCCCAAAACTACTTCACTTATGACGTCAGTCATAAAAAATCAGCAACCCCCAACCCCCAAATTTTTTTCGAGTGCAATCTACTAGACTGGCCGATCTGTTTGAGCCCTTGAACAGCTCTCTAGCACAATCGGCGGAGGAGCTAGGGCGTTGGTAAGGCAACCAAAAACTGCTGTTGTTTTAGGACGAAATCGAAGTACGAATATACCGTACGCTGGCTCTCAAAGTGTTAAAAACTATCAAGCCTAACTTATCTTGCTTATTTAAAAATCTGTTGCTAACTGCTATTTCACATGGAGAATATTGATGAAGGATGTTGATTGAAACATTTAGTTATTTTTAAAAATTAAAAGTATATGCTGAGACTGATATCTACCAGTTGTGATTATAAAAATATTGACAATAGAACTACAATTTAAAAAAGTACTCATACCTTCTGATTGGATCCATGCCTCCCAGAACTCAACTTCTGTAATTCTTCCATCTTTATCAGTTTCAAAGCTGGGAAGATTATCATTTGGGGATTCATTAAATTCTCCTTGGTGGATGTACTGCAACAATGAATACTAAATTCATGATGACATAAATTTTGGGCACAGAAGTGTTAACAAGGAATGTTAAATAAAAAGTAGGGAAGTTTAATTTTAACACGTTCGCTGCCAGTGTACGAATATATTGTACTTGAAAATCATGCATTGATCCACTAATTTCATGCCACTTTGCAACTCTATAACTCATTGGTCGATTGTGCTAGACAGCTGTTCAAACCCCACAATATGGACTGCAAAGAAAAAAATGTTTTGGATTCAGGTTTTGGGTTTTTATGAGTGATGTTGTAAGTGAGGTAGGTTTTTGTCCATTTTGGCTCATGTTACCTGGCCTAGAGCCCAACCGCTAAACAGAAGTATATATTTTGCTCAAGTTTTCAATAGAAACTAGGCTAGAATCTGAGTCTTTTGAGCCTTTGATCGACTTTCTAGCGTTTCTGGCTACAAAGTTATGGACCAAAAACAAGAAATTAATTAATTAATTATATAATTAGGAGATTAATTAGCTAATTTGTAGCTTCTAGGCCATAACTTTTGAACCTGAAACCTTAGCAAGTCATGCAAAGTCTCCACAAACTCTGATTTTAGCCTAGTTTCCAATAAAATCTTGAATGAAATACTACCATCTAGCAGTTTGGGCCCAGGGCCACATAAAGTGGGCCAAAAAGGCCTAAAACTACTCTACTTATGAAATTACTCACAAAAAATCCAAAACCCAAAAATATTTTCATTGCCGACTCTAAGACTTGCTGAGTCTACTGAGGGTTTGAACAGCCCTTTAGCACAATTGCCTGGCAAGTTATGTAGTTGGTGAAACATGTGCAAACTGCTTGATTTAAGCTGAAATTGCCCGGCAACAAAGGTGTTAACTGTTAAGGAAAATCAGTGCAAACAATCAGAGTTCAGGGAAAATATTGAACTTCAAACAAGATATTGGAAATGATTTGCATTAAGTGCTTGCTCTTTTTGCCTCACCAAATTTATGTTTTGATGATGATATGTCTACATGCACAATATAATGAATGAGCTCCACTGAAAATGATAAAGAACATTTTTTGAAAAATAAAGCTCTGAATTTGGAACCATCACATTCATTTTTTGCTGAGCTTTTTAATACCAAACGCATACTTCAACATGCAAAATGCCAAACAAAATTCACTTTCAAAAACACAAACAAAAGGCAATTTAGTATATCCAAGAAATGCCACAATGCTCAAAACACCAAGGAAAACATGCTAGTTAATGAATGCCATGCCAAAGATGAAATTAACATATAGCAAGCATGCACAAATTTGAATTCTAAAAAGGCAGGATTGATATGAAAATTGTAAGCTGAAGGATACAATTTTCCATACTTAGGTTCATCACAGATGATTAACCACACATAATACTAAAATACAAATCCAACCTCTTAACATCTGATGCAGCATACCTTAGCTCCTTCAGTAACTGACACATTTCCATCTTCATTCTGATCTAATTCCTGGTGTATGTTTCTAATAGCCCTTCTTGCAACTAAGTCCAGCTCTGTTATGTCTGTAAACAGTTTGAAATACAGTCACCCACAAGTTCAGGTTATACTGGAAACATAAGAGATGCACTGTATGTAGACATACTTTTCTTGCCTCCTGATTTACTTGTTAGCCAATACCAGGGGTCTCAAACACACGTGGGCCACAGGTGGCCCGTGAAGGCATTTTGTGCGAGCTGCAGTACTTTTTGGGAAATTTGAAAAGATTATCATTTACGTTATTTAGTTAAGTCAGCGGTGTTTAGAAGCGCTCAGCTAGTGACTGAACAAGTTCCTTTTAAACAAGCATAGAGGTGGCTAGAAATGGTTTGCCTATTACACATGATATATTTTGTGGGAAATGAGGTGTAATAGCTGTTTCTAGAAAGGTTCAGGTACTACCATTGTTGCCTCAGCGTGATAATGTGGCCCTCAGGTAGTCAAAATGCAGCCCCCAGGTTACTCTGTAAGTCCTCATTTGGCCCTAGGAGCAATTTGAGTTTGCAACTCCTGGTCCATACCATCAGAAACAAGTTATGTTTTAACAATAGTCTATAAAAGATACACAACCTTATACCAGGATTCCCACACACTTTCAAAAGCCATTTTCCATACTTTCTCACTACTTTTTCAATACTAAAGGAAAAAAACAGTGCCATCATCTACGTCCATTTCTCCAAAATTTTAATCATGAAACACAATTTTACACATTGCATACCACTGCAAAAAAATCTGCTGCTTTTTACCTTCTGTAAAAGTGTCATAATGAGCAAAAGACAAGCTTTTAATGAACAAATGGCTGAATGCTTGCTGCATCAATCCCAGTGAAAGTATGCAAGTTGGTAAACCTCTGTTCTTACAGGTGTTGTGATACATTTGAAATACAGCTTTAAAAAATCTCCAATCCAGACAGCACTGCTCTTCTTTGAACTATATGGTTCCACATTTACTTACCAGACCTATCTTGAAGTTCGTTTTTTAAAACTTGTTGGAAAACTTCTTATTGACACTAGGGCCATCCATTGACAATTGTACAGTGATTTTTTACCCTAATGTGTCTTCTACGTTTTCATGCGCATAATCATAAACGTAAGTTGCTCTGTAATGTCCCATAAATTTTGAATCAAAGTAACAACCTTCCTGTTTACAAATTTAAACTAATCAGCATAATAAAAGATGATTCTGCTCTTAAACTTTGATTTCTTTTCCTATTACTATTTCCATTCTTTGTCAATTTGTTATATACATTTTGGAGTAATTCAATACATTTTCAATGTCTTCAAAGCCCAATTTCACAATTCAATACCACGTGAAACTCTGTCACACACGATCAGAAACAAGTTCTGTTTCAATGCTGGTCTATTATAAAGATACTTAAATGCACCATGCTTTACCAAAAACAAGATGCTTCACTATTGCTATTGACAAAGAATTCAAGTTTCCGTGAAAGAATTCCTTGCTGTTTTCACATGGCAAATTTGATGTTCACTTCTTACCATTTCATACATTTTCATGGAGTACCTAAACCCCAACATTGATTTTTTTAAATGACAAGAACATAACTCTCACACTGTTGTGACATAATGTTTCACTGAATACCCTCTTCCATATATTGTAATTTTAAATAATCACATACTTAATTAGGAATGTTATTGTGACTCTAAGTTTTTAAAGATGAGCCAAAACTCTGTCTTGCTTCAAACAATTTCTTTATGTACACTACCTTTTTTATTATTCCTTTTTCATAAAAGACATGTCTTTACTTTTGCTTGCATCAAAGAAGTTAAACTTAACACATTCTACACCGGTGTATGACAAGCATCATACTTCCATGCCATCCATTGTACACCAGTGTATGAGCATCATGCTTTACTGCAGTTGTTGTGAAAAACATGATGCTTGGTCTGTTGCAATGAAAATTTCCATGAACGTTCTACGTACTATATGCATTATGAAAATTTCAGGCAAATCGAGCAAGAATTTTTTGAGTTGCAATTTTTTATCAAATATCCTCTGCTAGGTGCAGGCTACATTTTCTCCAAAATCGCAAGGTTAAATCAGTTGTTGTGTGAAATGCAATAACTTTTTTGTACTACGTCTTTTAAAACAAATATTTACACGAATGTTTTTCCCTCCGAAAAATGCTGTTCTTTTTGTTACTCATGCTGTTGCATAGCATTTCTGTTGCATACTGTCACCCATTTCCTACAACGTGATGGTTGGTTTTGCATTTTTTCTTTGTATGTCGTACTGCTCATTGTTTTTTGTTACTGGTAAATTGCATGTTATATGTGGTTAAAAACATTGCCCTGAGAAAGCCTACTTGAATAGGTGGGCGAAACGTCAGCTAAATATTAAATAATAATCACCAGAAGGAAGAATTTATCTGCTTGTTTTTCACTCCTACAAGCATTAGCCCTGAAAATATCAGGCAAATTGAGCAAAAACATTTGAGTTCTATGATTGTACTGTACACTGAACAATTTACTGCGCTTAGGCTAAAACACTTTTTCAAAAACAGTTAGGTGACATCTGATAACTTTACATGTATGTTCTTTACACCTACAAACATTAGTCCTGAAAATTTCAGGCAAATCAAGCAAGAACGTTTACATAGTTTTGCACCGAACAATTTTACTAGCTGCACATGGGCTACAACATTATTTCTTATCACGTGGATGCAATCAGTTGTTGTGTAAAACACAATTACTTTTTCGCACTCATTTTTTTGCAGCAAAATTTACACGAATGTTGTGCATACCCACAGGCATTAGCTCTGAAAATCAGGAATCAATCAAACTGCCTCCAAGTTATTTAGTTTTGCCTCAAACAACTTCCAGGCATAGGCTGCAACACTTTCTCCCATAGGGTGGATGCAAGTACTTCTTGTGTGAAGCATGACAACTTTTTTCCCACTAGCTTTATTGCATCGAAAATTTACTGGTAAGTTCTGCTTCTATACCAGCAGCTTTCCATAAATAGGAGGTCAATCAGGCAATAACTCTGAGTTATTTGGTTTTGAATCAAGCAACTGAATACACATTCACAATGCAATTACAACACATTGCGAATGAAGTTTCCAACGTATCTTAGCAACTCCATAACTCACTAGCCAATTGTGCTAGAGGAGCTATGTCCAACCCAAATGGATTACTGAGCCAAAAATTATGTCACTATCTTAACCAGGGCTGCACATTGAGTGATATATTAATCAGGGCCACACATTGAATGGCTTACTTTGATCTTAGCTAACTAAATTTAGCTTAAGCTAATGTACCGAAAGCGTTCAAATACTAACTGCAATGGTAACAGACATGATAAGTTGGCACTGAAGACCACGTGCATCAAAAGGGCCAAATTCAAGATTATCAAAATAAGAACAGGTTGTCAGCATATAGGTTACTTTTATTACAGTGATAACTAAACTGGGCCACACAAAACCTTTGACTGGGCTGCGAGTTGGACATAGCTGAGCTAAAGAGTTGTTCAAACCCTTAAGACTCAACAAATTTTCTAGATTGCATTAAAAAAACTGGAAAGTTATGGATTTCGCTTTTTTTCTGAGTGACATATGGGGTAGGTTTTAGGCCATTTTGGCTAAGGTCCCTTGGCCCTGAACGACAATTGCTAGGTGGAATTTTTTTATTCAAGTTTTTATTGGAGACTAGGCTATAATCTGAGTCTTTTAAGCCTTTGATTAGCTTTCTAGCATTTCTGGTTCAAAAGTTGTGGCCTAAAAACAGCATTGAATTAATTACTTCCCTAATTAAATAATTATATATTATTGGTTTTTCGTTGTTTTAAGGCCATATCTTTTCAAAAAAATTGTGAATTATATCAGTGAGAAATTCCTGAGAAAATTGATGAAAAAAAATGATGTGTGAACTATCTGACACATTGAGAAAAAAGTAATGAGTTACTCTTTTGTCATCACCATCATTTTCTAGAAAATGTTTTCTCTCCATGAGACCTTTTCACTCATCATGCATTTCATGCTTCAAATGGCAAATTATAGTAGTATTCCATTTCCTTAACTAAAACACACATGTGTGGCTTTCAGACCTTGTGGCATATAAAGCATTTGTACAAGTGCAAAATTTCCAAAACATTTTCCTGCATGTGGCAATTTTGCATTAGCCTTGGCAACCAAGGTTTGTCTGTCTTTCACATAAAACTTCAAAAGCAGCACAGGAATGGGTAAGTTATTGGTGTCATGTACCAAAATGTTGCTTGTCCAGCATAAGTACTAATTGAGAAATTCAATTAATTCCAGTTGGGGAGGCTCTCACAACATGATGCAAAGTTTTTCAAAAACTCTGATGCATGTGCTTCCCATAGAACGTTGTCTGGTCAGGTATTGTTGACATGCGTCAAACTGCAGACACATAAGATAATTCAGTAAATCTGATCACTCTAACCTGTGAGAGCACAAAGGCTACATTCAGGTTCACAGCTGCTGAGACACAAAGAAAGCTGGGAATTTGAGATATGACTCTGCATGATGTATTGCCTTTGATTTTGTGTTACATTTAGGAGTGCACAACAGCTACTTTAATCAAACACTGACACACAATGTAAGGTGACTACCCTTCAGCATGATAACAAGAGTTAACTCATAGTGAGAAGACAAGAACAATAAAAAAGGCTGTCCAAAAACTAACCAACAGACCGATCATGCAAGGTCATAAATACATGTGAAATAGTGCCAACAGAAAAATGCATTCTATACAAAGGTATTATTGACAAGTCACAAGATTCACATGAACATAGTGTGAATGGTTTGTGCCCATCAGGAAAGCTCGAGAAGTAGTCAATCGCAAATGCATTTATTCCAATAATCTTCATGCTTCCTTTTAGAATAGCATACATTTATTCATATCAGTAAGTAGATATGTTATACTTTGCTTCTTTTTTATCGTTTTACACAAAAGATGTTTTAAGCAGATGTAGGCTTTGCTGATAAAAGTAAAAGCATGAAAACAACACTATCAAAAGTTATGAGCCAAGTTTCAAAACTTACTTGTAAAATTGATGTTTTGAAAAGTAAGGGATGCGTTATCGGATGGTTCACTCAGAGCTTGGGTGATCTGCATCACAACAAGGCACAAAACCTTGGGAAATTGTACAGCCAACACTGTCACTAATATTAGCCGAATGTGGTTAACAGATAGCCGGCGATGCTTTCTGACCATTTTCTTATTATGAACAAGCTATTGATGTAATCAACACTTCACTACATTGTTTTGCACAATCTGTAAAAACACAAAATAAATTGACTAACAATGGAAAAAACACTGCTTGCAATGACAGATGCAATAGCACTTTTATTGCCTGAAGATTTCAGTTGACTAACAATTCTTCAGGGACTGAAACAGTAATTTATATCTGGTTACTATAGTCAGAGTTGAACTTTTCAACCATTGGAATATTGTTTTACACAATGTCACCATGATTGGAAAGAAACAAGACACTAGGCCTGTAACACCATGTAAAATGTTAGATGCCTAAAACAGCAACACTGTAGTACATGAAGATCAGTAGTCAATATTTTCCAAAACAACACTTGTCAGTTAGGTTTTTTGCTGAGGCATTTCGGTCATTTGTGCCATAATAATATTAAAATTCATAATAATGTTCAGAAGTCTTCTTTTTCAGATATTGTGACCAAATTGACTTAATTCTTTTTAGTTGTTTCAAAAAAATTTTGGTCTATGACTGAAAAAAAACAGCTTGTCACGACTACAGAATTTGTACGCCAATCAGAAATAACCAGACAGACAAAAATCTGAATGATGTACACTTTTTTTACAAAACCCAAGCATTACAATAACTGATTAGCAGTGTTGGGGGTAGTTTCTTCAGTCATCGACTAAATTTTTTTAAATTTATACCTAAAAATATTAAAACTGCTGAGTTCCAATTCTGTCAACGCCATGTTTTTTAGTTGGTTTGCCAATTGCCATGTTTTGAAAAACTTTTCATTGGCAATATATTTGATAATTATTTTTGATTGTCATTGTTTACTAAACTTGCCAGTTGTAAGCAAGCTTCATTTTATCAGACAACATGCACATTTTTAATTATTCGTAAAGTTCATCAATTGCAATTGCATAAAGATGCTTGCCTTTTTTCTTATCACCTTTAACTGCACAAACCATTTCACACGAACTCTTGCTCTGCTTAACATAACTGTTCTTATAATAGTGATAATAATGCTGACTCATTTGTCTGAAAAACATCTTGCATCAACTGTTAGTAGGTGAGCCATGCCGGAAATTATAAAAAAATTTGATGCAGTAGAATTTGTCTAATTTGTCACATTAAAGGGATTAGAAAAAAGTGACGATTTAGGCGAAGTGATGAATTAAATGTAAACAGGTAAAAACTCTTATCATAGAAGCTCATATACATACTTTTATTTGCAGTAAAACTACAAGTTATGACATTATGGTTGAATACAACAATTAATTCCTCTACTCTATCTAGACTCCTCCATTTGATCTAACACCTTTCAAATTTTAATAAACTTTAATTTGCGCTCTGTCAATGGGGAGTGAGGTCGCCCTCATTGTGTATAAATTTGATAAACAAATTGCGAGGTACAACAATTCTCAGATAAAGATCTTTAAGTTGTTTGAATTCCCACACGTACTAGCTGCTTAGACATCAAAAGCAAAACTGCAAATGACATATTAGCTGAACAAAGTGCTTATGAGGGATAAAAAGAAGTGATGAATTAAGCAAATTGACGAATTAGGTGAACAGAAATGCACACAAAAGATAGAGATTCTGCCAAGACTGACAAAAAAGTAATTAACTGAGTAAATTGATAAATCAAACGGTGATAATTAGACAAATTCTACTGTATCTTTAAAACAACATCACAAAAATGATATTTAGAACCCCATGTAGTACACAGTTAAATGGTAGCATACCAAGTTGAGTACTAATATTCTACAGCAGTGTTTCCCAACCACAGTGAGGCAATTCGACTTTTAATCCTGAAGCATTAAGACCAACTGAAAATCCTGGGTCCTAATTTTCCAATTTAATTTCAGCAGTGTCTATTTTGCCTCAAGATGAGGCCGAACACATGACCTGCTTAGTTGAGTGTGACATCTGCAATGGCTCAGTCCAATATGCATTGCATCGAGAAGTGTTGTCATGGTTTTAGTGATGGCAAGAGTGGCTGGCAGTTTCTTGTCTGCATTGCGTGAACTGTAGGCTAAACTCTAACCCTAAACCCTAACCTTGAATCTAAACCCTACCCTAAAGGCAGTAGGGTCATTCCATGTCAAATGAACCAAAAAAATGGAAAAGTCAATGACCATCTCAGATTTTCTCAAATTTAATAAGCAGATAGAACTTTTCATGCTGACTCCAACAAACTAAATTTTTTTGATTTTGGTTAAGGTTTTGCAAAGTTATGGATCATACAAAATGAGTACTTTTTATGGTCAGGGAAGCAAAATGACTAGCAAGAAAATCATCAGCTAACTTTAAAACTAAATCATTCTCACTGTAATCATTTAATTGTTGTAAAAACTTGAAAGGTTGTCCCATGTATTTTATCTTCACTTGTGAAGAAAAATTTCAAATACAAAATGGGTAGTATCAAAATCACTCATGTTGACATAAATTTTGAATGGTAATAACTCAATGAGCACACATGCTAATTGTCAAGTGCGATATGTCATCTGAAAGCTCTCATTGAGGAGATAATAGTCTTAAAATATCTTCATTAGCTATGAAGCCTACATACTTGCTAGAATTTAGATGTAACCTTTACTTAATGCCAGGCCCTAGGCCTTTGTGCCCCCAAAATTTTGTTGTGCCTAGAAAAGTTCATTTTGAACATATAATAAAAACAAAAAATCTTGTCTCCCTAACAATTTATTTTGTCCCCAAACCTTAAAATCTGGCCACTGGTCTGCTTTATGCTAGCATACACTTTCAAACTTGTAGCATTCTGACAGTTCTGACTTCTGCGTCTGCAAACGCGATTTCATTCCACATATCATTTTTGTAGTTAGTTGACATAGAATCAGTGACCTGACAATTACTATGATTGATAACACTTCACTTGCTTTTAACTTGTGCTGTCATAAGAACTCTCTGCCTTCTTCAATAAGTCAAACTGATTAGAACACCAATTAAATGTGTCATACAAATTAAAGAAAGCTTCAAACCTACTATGATTTTTGCTTGATTTTTTAATTTTTATTACTGATTTAAATGAAATGATTTAAATCAATCAACCCTGACTAGAAATAGCTGAACTTTCATTAAAACCTTTTCACATTTATGCAATAACCCTTAAGACAAATAAGTTCATAACACCAGTACTGCTATAGGAAACGAAATATTTATTGAAATACCAATACTAAAACTGCCAGTTAAGTAATTTCATTGACACTCAAAAAAAAAACGTTAAAAAACTATAGTAATAATAACATATCTGTTTCATGAATCAAAAATATGTTTTATACCTATGTCTACAGTCAACAGCCTTCATATTTGATGGAATTTAAATGCAACTTTCACATTATGCAACTTTTAAACTTGTGGCATTGTAGCAGTTGACTTCTCAATCTGCAAGGGTTAGTGATTTCAGTTCACATGTAATTTTTACAGTGAAATGACATATAACCTGTGACCTCACAGTTGTTATGATTGATAAAACTTGAAGTGGCCACTGATGCCATTTGATTAGTGGCGAGCCAATCCTTTGCTTCGGAAGTGGCAAAGCAGGTTTTGCCGTGGGGAAATGAGTGTTGGCAGCCAAGCGGCGGTCTGCAAAAAATCCCGATTGCGAGGTCACTTGGTTTTGTGGACAGCGTGGTCCGGTTGGGTTTTTGCATTCACTGGTAGACTGGGTCCAGAAAAACTCCTTATATTGCTACGTTGATTCGAGACTGCTTTGGTTGGGCTTAGCCCACCTCTACGAGCTTTACTTGGTGTACAGCAGATTGCCTTTGCTGTTTTGCTAAACTTGGAGATCTTCAGTTTGAACTGTTGTGGTCGTAACTCGTAACGCTTCTGTCTTTCTGCCGTTCGAAAACATCACTGTAGTTTCTGCAACGTGTGGGTACAGACTAGTGTGTGTCAGGTAGCAGTTGTGTGAACCAAAGGGGTTCCTTTAAGTTGTGCTCAAGAGATAGGATTTCTTAGGATCGGTTCAGTATGTAGCCATAGACAGATCCGTTGCCCATCTGCGGGTTCGTAAGTCAGTTTAAAGAATCGGTGTGGCGATCTGCAATTTCCAACCCGGCCTTTAACCAGTGGCGATAAATAGCTACAATCGCTAACCCTTAAACCTAACCCCTAAACCGAAAGTTTGGAAAGTTTTGAAAAAAGTGAAGAAAAACTGTTCCATGAATTGAAACCTGCAACCAGTCACTACTACAAAAACGTATGTCACCAAGGTAAGAGGCGAACTGAAAACCATTGGCACAGCAGACCCTGAAGCACATCTGCTACGCTACCAGGATCACGCTGCTTGATTGAGTGACAAACTGACTGCTTTAATTCGGACCATGTCATGCGAGGCAGTGAGGTTGAATAAATAAGTTTTGAAAGAAGATCCATGGCCATGGGTGGTTCCACAGCCACTTCCCTCCCTAAGAGTTAAAAGTTCTGAACTAGGGACAAAACCCTTAAAACTGAGAGCACTGCCACTGGTTCTGCCCAGTAACTTTGGTTCTGGCTGCTTCTCAGCAGGTTCGAGTAATGGCATAGTCCAGGGTTGCCAATTCTTCCTATAACGTATATAACAAATCTTGCAATAGAAATATACCAAATACCTGTATATACAAAATATAATTTGTCTGTAATAAAACACATAAAATTCAATGCTAAGCTTTTTCCATTCCATGCTTTTTTACTACTTCGTTTAGATGATCAAAAGTTGTTGTTGAACCATTGAACAGCGGCATCATAGAGAATTTTCTAGCTCAATTTTGAAACTTCAGCAACAACAAAAATTTCAACAGTGGAAAATTCAAACTTCCAACACTTCCAATTACATTTTAATTTCATTTGTGGTCCATCACACTATTACTGTAATTTTCTGACCATAAAACACAGTATCAAAAATTGAATGCTACCTCTTCTTTTTTCATACACAAGGCACACCCAATTATAAGGCGCATTTAAATGAAGCAAATGAAAAGCTAAAAATTCAATTCAACTCTATCACAATAACTCCCAAGTGCCGTAGTCATTCTGTGCTGGGGTTGCCACTGGGACTTTAACCTGTCATTGCTTAAACGGAGTTAAATCTGTCACAAATGCCTTTTAAGCCAGACAAGAATATGCAGTAAATAAAATGAAAAGTTGTGGTGTGCACCAGAGTAGTCAGGAGCCCCATGGAGTAATATGAATTGTGGTATGTGCCAGCTACTCTCTGACACAGCCCATTGCAATTGTTGTTATTTATTACATAGCACGATGGTCTGTTTACGAAAAAATTATAACTAGCAAAATTACATTCATAGCACTGCTTACCACATACAATAATTTGGTTTTAGTTCTAGATGAAAGAGCACAACCAGATTCGTACATTAGGCGCATCGCATTATAAGGTGATTTTTGAGAAAAGTAAACAAAGGGACTTCAATTGCGCCTTTATGGTCCGAAAATGGATGCCTTGTAAAAGGCGGAGCTTCGTAAATAGCAGAGCTTGGTTGCGAGGTTTGATAATGTAACCAGAGTGGAAAAAAGTTTGATAACGTAACCAGAGTGGAAAAAAGTTAAAGGAAAAATGTTGTATCATAGCAACTTAGTATGTGTTTCTTCCAAACATGGAATGCATGGAAGTTTGCGATGTTTAAAAATTTTATTGCATAACTGTTGAAACCTATTTTTTTGTCCCCGAACCGTTGTGAAACTCAGATAACCACAAATTATCAAACTTGAAAATAGACTTTTTTTTACTGTAGTGTAATACCACCTTGATCTTTTGCAGTACAATTATTTTTACTACCGTTTAGTTCTCATTGCTCAACGCAAAATATCGGCTTTAGCAAATCCAGTTACGTCATCAAACCTCCGCAACCAAGATCTGCTATTTATGGAGCTCTGCCTTTTACAGGGCACCCGAAAATAAGCCATTTTGTATAATAGCTGCTCTTTGTTTGCAGTTGGCCATCTTTGTGTACCAGGAACTGGCTACAGAACAACCCATGGATGGATCTTTTTATTTCGTAACTTATTCGACCGCATCGCCTCGCATGGATGTGGTTGGAATCAGAGTTGGATCAATTACATCAAATCTGTTCAATTATAATTACAATTACTCCTCCAAATTTTTCAATTACATTACAATTACTCTGTGCTAAAAATCGCAAA
>JGI24021J15306_10007111_pt1 | contig 13584 bp, 10 predicted proteins | sample Ectturendosymbi1_FD_15306 | JGI IMG/M metagenome (IMG submission 15306) | reverse complement strand
CACACGACAGGATAAGATGCACAAGTTGCTATTCCGCACATATTTTTTCCTCTTTGCATGTGAAAATACCTGCACAGCACATGCATTTGAGAAGAGCGGCATTCAAGGTTGAAACAAACTGTATCATTATAATACTTGGTAACATAGTTAGCCATTTTACCCGTTCATGCCCCAGTCATCTCCCCAGGAGTTCTTAATGATCCAGTATTTCATGCCAGTGTTGTGATCAGTTCCATAACCCACTGCAAGAACAGCGTGATTTACTTGTTCCGGTCTGCTTCCACACCTTGTGCTGAACATAAGTAAGAGATGTTAGAAATTTATTGGCGACTTGACTTTCTTGACACACACGATGCAATGGACCCCTAAATAAAGCGCATTTTACATTTTTGGAGATAATTGTATCCAGGGTTTTTTAAGGTGTTTTAGGGACCTGATTCGGGTTCTTAGAAAATGAAAAGTGGGTTCCTAGAATCAGAGAAAATTATAATCAGGTCCCTAGAATTAAAAAAAATCGGGTCCCTAGAATCAGAGAATCGGGTCCCTGCAGGTCCATACCGGGTACCTAACATTTTAAAAATCCTGATTAAAAAATACCCTGATTACAACTATTCCTGAACGTTTGAGGGTTCACAGCGATATTTTTTGGGTTAATCCAAGGTGCTCGTTAACAGCCAGCTCATTTTAGTCTCGATGGTGGCTTTCATCGATTTGCCGTCATAGTTTTTTTAATTGAGTTTATTGTGTGAACTCAGCCTTTCAAGCGTTTACTCCAAAGGTGAACTGCGGTCTCCAGACGGATTTATGCTGTTCACCCTACTAACTTGCGTTTAGATTAACCACGATCCTGATAATTTTTCAGGGCCAATGATCAAATCTTATTGTAGTTTTGATTATGATTTTAATCACGCTAGAAACGTATTTTCAACACGATTTTTTATTTACATAATCTAAGGCATAAAAATATTTTTCTCTCATTTTTAGGTTGATTTCAGCGTTTTTATTACATGTTTTATCAGCTGTTCTTGAGAGGCTATTACATTTTTAAGAGTAACTGTTTTTAGTTTTGTGGCCTTCCGCCAAAAATACGGATATCCATTATTTATACTAACTATTGCCGCTTAATTTTTTACGTATGTAAAGAAAATTTTATAATTATGATTTGTTGAACAATTTCAAGTCATTTTTTATGGAAAAATACGCGTGTTTTGGTGATGTGCAAATATACCCCCAAATATGTAGCTACACCCAACTAATTTGTGAAATCTGTTCAAAAACAAGAAAAAAACAGGCTTCATTCTTTCTTTTTTCATACACTGATTTTATGGTAAAGCTGTCAGACTAAATAAATGCATTTGAGCTCTGCATTTGAGGTTAAAGTAATCATCAATAACCTGGCATACAACTTCAATGAGTATATGCGTAGAATTCATTCGATCAGGAAAAAAAATAAGTAATGTTTAAGTTCTGCATATTTTCACCTTGATCAACATTGATGGTTGCTACCAGTGTCTTGCCAGAACCCTGCGGGGTATAGTGTTATTGCCTATCACCAGCACAGCAATTAAATGCTGTCAAGACGTATTTTCTAGGTGCTTCTTCATACGTGTTGTAAACCGAGGGCTCAGGCTTAATTAAGTAACTTTCTGCTCGGTCTGAAAACAAATCATATGGCTACAAAGACCAAAGTCTGGCTAAATGTTTGCCCCGGTCCCATAAACACTGCCATATATGGAGCAACACATTACAGTAAATAATTTCGTGTTTAATAATTACAAAATCTGATTGATTTTACCGTTTGCATTCCGGCCACTACAATACGAAACCTGGATATGGTATTGGGTAGGATTTAGCTGTGGTAACTGTCGTTGCGCCACATGTGAGATAAGAACTGTTGCAAGCTCACTTCGCAGCCGGTTCGAAGGTACCCAGCCGCGCGTTGAATCATGCCGTGGAAGAATCAAACTGGGCTTTAGTATCGAAAACTGGGGCGTCGAAATGCATTTCCAACCCAATTTGAATTCAGGCGTTTCAAAGGCTGTACAAATTTTGTAAATCAAGAATGCGCAGACAGTCGTACTTTTCCGAACGGAACAATTTCAGGACGCAATACTTTCAAAACAGTTTTGCTTTTAAAATAGATTGAAAACTAAAAATAAAGAAAGAGGTCATCGAATCGTGCCGAGATATTAAATTACCTAAAAAGCGTTAGCGCAGTTTCCGTTCCTTCCCGATGTTTCCTTCTTTTCCTTAAACTTCGCAAACACTAAACTTTTGCTGCTATTTTCGCGTGTGATGTGCTGTGAAAAGCCAACAAAAAGACAATTTTTACTGAACACGGGCGCAGCAAGTGACGCAGTACTAATCCCCGGATTTTCCGTTGGAACCAAAAGCGTATGTATAGGGTTTTATCTGGGGCAAAGGAAGCTGTTTGCATTGAAAACGTCGTCACTGCCACAATTTCTGATGGCGGATTTTTTGCAGAGTGCATCCAGGCCCACGGAATAATGGTTTGGCAGGGCGGACATGACAAAAATTGAGCGCAGCACCAAAAATATCGTGTTGTTTCTTTGCTTTGGTTTGCTCAGTTACATTCATGTACAATTGCATTTCCTATGCGGGTATTAGTTTTATATCTACGTATTACAGCATATCCTCCGCCTTGCTTCTCGAATTACTTGAAGTTCTCAGGTACTAACTGAACTCAATTTTTCCTTGGCTTTGTCAACAAAAATAAACAGTAAATATGTCGTTGCATGTATAAAACTGCTTTAACACAGTGGGGTGTACTGACAGGAAAACCAAATCCGGCCTGGGAGCTCTTGCAAAAAACGTGAATTTAATGCTACAGACAATCTTCTAGACCAGGGGTTACCATCGTGGTGCCCGCGGGCATAGGGGTAACTGGGAGGAAGCAAGGGGGCCATGGCTCCCCAAATTTGTACCATTTCTTGTCGTTTTTTGTTTCTAGAGCCGTTGTCCCAAACGAAATACTATGGCTCGCTGAAAGTCAAATATTGGCCTACCCCAAAATTTCGGGCTGGTTACGCTACTGCCCGCGTGCCTATTTTAAAAATAACACTAGCATGATTAGTGTCTTCACATTGCGCAATATCTTAATTGTTAATATTAAATAGTCAAAGGTAAATTGAGCAACATTTTTATTTCAGACGTGTGTATCAAACTGTGGCTCTTCGGATTAATCCGCAATCAAGAAGTAGCTCTCAACTTCAAAAAGTTTGGTGATCCCTATTGTCTCAATATCAACCTCTCGCACAAATATAGAGATTTTATGAATATGGGGCGGATTTTATTGTTGGGGTGAATTTTCTGACTTCCAGTGGTGATGTTTCAGTTCATTTTCCTGTGCCCATTATACACGTTGCTGAATGCAATTTTAGCACTCAATAGATCAGACGTAACTTTTCATGGCGGATCAAGTTTTTCTGAATAAACTTGAAACGCCTAACTGTAATTATCATAAGGATCAAACAGCTAACGTTATTCTGTCTGTAGCATAATGTTCTTAATTGCGACAGCGCGCGGTTAATTTCTGTATTATCCACCGGAAATTGCGCATTCATTACCAGTAGCACTTTCCAAACTCCCACAACATTGAGAACCACAACGCAAACAAACGTAACGGTGCAACTAAGGCCAAGGGTTGAATTTCACAGATTTCGACCAAGGTCTTTACAGCTTGTTTGCGCATGGCGCCAGCTAAAACGAACAAAAAACTTAAAATGTGTATTCGTCATTTCTTCGTAATAATGAGCAACCTTACTGCAGTTACGTAACGATTCTAACTTTAAAACTCTTCACCGCTTTTCTATTTGATTGCTATATTTTGAAGTTATACAATATTTTGATCAAAAAATAGTTAAACCTTTTTGATTTCTCGAGTTGTGTGACACGTTGAAATATGATTTTGAGATCGGCAAAGAATTCCAGTAGGCTTGTTGTAAAAAGGGAGCTTCAGCTCTCGCTGACCCTCTGCGAAAAGACAGGGGGGCAGTGCCCACCTGTGCCCTCCTGTTTCGGAGTCCTTGATTGCATAAAAAGCTAGACATTTGACATAACCTCCGTACGGTTTAGCTTAGCAAACAACAAAAGTATAAAAAGGTCTTCCGTTTTTCCACACCAGAATATTGGTGATAACAGCGACAGTACCTTCCGTTTCTTTTTTATTTTCCCCGAAAAGACAGCCCTAATTGTTTTTGCCCGGAAAAAAAAACATTATCATGAATTTCCCTGAAACTTCGCAAACACTGCGCTGATTCGCCAATATTTAGAAATATTGCAGCTCTAGGAGATTTGCAATCTTCCCAGACTCTCGTCTCGTACGCCGATGGGTTCGGTCAGCATCGTACGAGCATACTATCCTTCAACAAAATCACTTTACACATATTGCAGGTCGTCTTGCTATCGGGGGTTTATTTTATTTTTAGGAGTTTTTTTCAGATTCAAGGTCCGCATTGCAGGGTCGGTGGTAATAGTGCACAAGAACACACACAACTGAAAGAAAGGACAAAACCTTACCATCGCACACTGCGTTGGATGCATTATTCATTATGTCATTATGCATTATTGATACGTGCGGGGCAATACCGGAAAGGAAAAAAGAACATTAAACAAGGCACAAAAGGCTTCCCATTCCCTCACTGCTATGAAGAAGGCTTTCACTGAGGGAAAAATTAAAGAATTGTAAAAAGCATTAGACATTTAACGCGAAAAATAAAATGAATTAATATAAACCTATTTGAACGAATTTTCCATTTGTGGGAATGATGTCACTTGTGGAGTCAGCCTTGACTGTTGCAGACGGAAATATACAATCCTTCAATTTTTGTTCTTTTCAGCTGGACTTATATGCTTCTTATATTATTGAGAATCGCACAATCGAAATACGTATTTTACATAGTTTTTGGACCACAAAGGTATGGTACAGTATTTAAGATTTTATTAAGATTTACTCAGACTGAAATATGGTTATGCTTGAAAATTGTTTAGTTTTGTGTAAATAAATCGAAAGGTTCATCTACCTTCCTGCGTTTTTTTGGTAGGATGTCACCTGTTTAAAGTATTGGTAAGAACATACAACGAATTGGGACCGCGCTACTTGCAGGTTCCAGAACTTTTGCTGCCACTGAGCTTTGGTACAATCTTCCGTGCGACATACGCGATTGCGATGATCTTGCTTGCTTCAAGCGTGAACTCAAAAGCCATTTTTTCTGTAATTTTCCGTTGTGAAACGCTATGCTATTCTATTTTGTTTTCTTGAATCTTTCCGCCTATCACCCATCGTTTCCACCAATCTGATAGCTGTCTGCATCATGCCAATTTGACTGCTGCGCTGCTGTTCAGTTTTTTTGGCTTTTATACGATGTGTTTGCAAAGTGACTTGACCGGCTTTTGTTGGATCAGGCATTCAACAAGTCTCATCATCATAACCATTATTATTGTTTTGCGCAAGTCTTGTGACTGGTTTAGGCAAGAAATCGAAGAACGTGTTTTACAAACGTCGGTGTTTGGTGTAAGAATTTAATTACCAAGAGTTTTTAGGCAGTGTTCAAAAGGGTTATCCCGAACTAAGTAAAATATTATCCAAATTTTTTACCCTGCTCAACCGCGGTTTTGGCTATTTCTGCTAGCATTTCCAATCGCTCGCTTAATCTACAACGTGTTCTGGCTTAAAAGAGTAGCCGCACAAAGTGGAAAGAAATCCCGTGGTGGTTTGAAGATATCAGCCCTCCAACTGTTAAAGCTATTAAAATTGTTGTACCAAGTTTGTGGTTGTTCTTATCATGTAAAAATAACCGCAACAATAGACCTAACTCGGCAATGTTGGTTACTTTTATAAAAACCTTATACTTTCAGACGTTTAAGATCATTAGATTAAATTCTGCTGATTTGCTCACCTAGTATAAATTCCAGATTTGTAATTCACGAAATCTTCTGTAATTTCGAGGGCAACGCTGACTGGGTTTCGGAATGCAACTGCATCGACTAGTTGATCTTCATCCCCCTGTATTTAAAGAAATCTTTCATTGAATGAGCTGATACCAGTTTTCAATGATAAAGAATGCAAACTTTGACCAGATTTTAAATTGTCAACATCGGCTCTTCGTCGGGAGCGAAGTACAATCCACAAGTCTGCATTGATAAAATAGTTTCACATTTGAGTGATTTTAAAAGATATTTAATTTTAGTAAACTACAATAACGGTAAGCTTTCATTCTCAAGGCAAGAGCAACTACTGTGTACACCGTACCTGTGTGATATTGACGACGTCTTTTACAAACGCTTTTGCCAGAGATGGATCGAATTTGCACTTTCCATCCTGTCAAAAAACGAAACATCGACAAACTCTGGAACCAAGCATTGGGTCTTCTGTGCTGATATGCTTAAGGAAATCGCCAAATAAAGGATTAACACATTTCAATACACCTAAGTGTCACCAGGTTTTTTTTAAAGTGTTTTAGGGACCCGATTCGAGTCCCTAGAATGGAAAATTGGGTCCCTAGAATCAGAGAAATCTGGTCCCTACAGGTCCACACCGGGTACCTAATATTTTCCTTAAAAAAACGGATGCAACCATAGTTGTACGAAAGTAATAATTACATATTATATGGAGAAACTCATTAAAAGGTAATTGCATTCTTAGCAAATGAAAACATTTACAACTACAAATTCATTCTGATATCTTTCAACTGTGCGAGATTTGCGACAGCTTATGTAGAAGCGTTGAGCGATGCTAACGACCTTGTTCAAAAATACTTACGGAAGTGACGTAAGTCCTTCAACACCTATAGAATATTCCGATTCCCAAAGTTACCGATAGCCAGGGCCGGATTAAGGGGGGCAACGTGGGCAATTTCCCTGGGCCTTCCTCTCCAAGGGGTCCCTCGTGATGAGACTTACTTGTTTCAAATATAATATTCATTTGAAAAAGTGTCGTGATTCAAAAGAGATACAAGAGTACAAATTTTATATTCCGATGCTGCGTTGAGTATCACTAATGATTTCTCTGCAAGTCTGACTTTCTGCCAGTTTTATTAAATTACTACTGAATATAATTATTTTCGGTTTTGTTCAATGCAAGTATATTTGAATTTTTATTGTAACTTTTCCTGATAATCGTTCTTTTGGCATGCGTTTACCTACTCGTGCATCACGCCTACTGCACAAATGTCGCGAAAACGATACTACAGTAAACGTCGGTCAATCCGGATTCGATTTGACCGACGATTTTATCCGGTTTAGGCGAGGATCCGGATTAACCGAAGATAGTTGTTTCCAGCCTGACGTCATCTCAGTACTGAGATGTCGGTGAAAATTACTTAAATTGAACGCATTTGCGACCCAACAGCAGACTTTCGCAGAAGCAAAATGAATTTAGTGATGTAGTTACAATGTTACAAAAGACTAGTAACCGCCATATCCAGGCACAATATCAAGTTCATAATTTTAGGTTGCTTGTCAGCGAGAAGTCTGGGACTTTGGACTGACACAGATTTCTGCGACTGGTCCATAAGCAGTCGCTAAGACATGTTACCGAGTACAATACACTCAGGGATAATACTCTACATACGCACACCCAACACTGATCAATGGACTGAAATCATGGTGCGGCGGCGTGCCTTGAGCGTTATGTTCAACGCGATATGCTATGCCCTTGTGTGACGTAAGAATCGTCCCAACAATCGAATGTTGCGCGCAGTTGCGGCCGATAGTATGATCGTATTCTTAACGTTCGTTGGTGATCGTGAGCACGCTTGTGTTGTGCCTGAAAGGGCCGATTCTTTCCTAGAGACCAACGAATGCAATTTAAGAACACGACAACGTGTAAGTGGCTAAAAATCCGGATTACGAGATGTTTCAATAGCGCAGATTTTATCCGGCATTGAGGAAGATCCGGATTAAGAAGTCCGAATGAACCGAAGAGCTTTACAAAGGAAAACGTTAGAAATCATTCGTACCACCGGTTTTATGCGGATTTGGCGAAGATCCGGATTAACCGAGGTTTACTTTATTTGCGTGCTCAAGCAGCAAAGCTAGTTCTGCTGTTGTTGCTGTTAAGTATCAACGATTCCGTAATTTCTTGTGCGGTCTGGAGGTAGCCGCAGCCGAACTACGACCTTTGTTTCGTCATAAAGGGTAACGCATGGTGGTAAACAAGGGTCGCAGGGAGGGCGAAGCCCCCTAGAAATTTTTCCCCGCTGGGAAGATATGTTGGACATAGTTTAAAACTATTGGACATAATTTAAAAAATTTGGGCCTCCCTCAGAAAACTCTTCGCCCCTCCTAGTGTCCTAAGCTGGTTAAGGGCCTGATGGTGGAAATGCACTTTTCCTCCGATGGTTACTATTCTTGCGTTACATCATAAACATATGAAGCTAGTCAAGCCATTTACACTACAAGTTATTGCGCGGTCCGTCAGAAAGTGTTTGATCAGTCGATTGTTAGATCGAAAGAGCAGAAAACGAGGTTGCAGTGTTTGGCTAGCGCGATGCCGAAATCTGTAATGCCATCAGCATCTAAAAATGACAAAGTTTCTAAGGAGAGAAAGCGCAAGAACCTGGCAGTGTTAGCTAAAACGCAGCGACTGAAACGTTTTTTTCCAGCAAAGCTTTTAAGCAACAACGTTAAAACAGTGGCGTTGACCAGAGCACCTAAAAATGCAGGTGGAAATCACGACATAAGTTTCGAAGAACCTTTCACACTCAGACTGGCTGGCCACAATGACATGTTATTTTTCAGGTGTTTTTGTTTGTAATCTTTGGTTTCTGTTTATTGTTCGGGCGAATGTTGTTTCTTGCCGAGTCACTCTCTAGCATATGGAAATATTTTTCTTTGGTAAGAATACACTGTAGTGTTTATATCACAAACTTTCTTCTCGCAGCTAACTGTATGTGCAGTTGAGTATCGTATTTATTCGATTGTAAGCCGCGGCTTATAAAATTTATTTCATTTCATGCGGTTTACAATCAAGGGCGGCTTATATTTTTCATTTCTTTAATTTATCGAAAGGTATAGATGACGCTGTCTTTCCTTGGCTACGTTTTGTCAACCAAACTCTTCTTTCGCATTCGATTTGTTCAGCATGACGTGCACATCCGTCAGGAGGAATTATGACAAACAGAAGGCAGTTGTAGTGATGTAAGCATCATCAATACCGGGGTTGCCAATTTACGGGTAACACACGAGTACGCGAACGTCGCGAATGCATCTCAGAGACTTAGGTAACCTATGTTCAAGTGCGGTTTACAATCAAGGGCAGCGTACATTAATTTTTAACACCATTTCGTGCTGCTCACAATCAAAGTTGGCTACCAATCGAGCGAATTCGGCAGGCACACAATCCACTACCGGAAAATGCAAACAAGAACGTTGCGAATCAGCGAAAACAAAATTTACAAATAACGTCATGAAATGCGTCATAGGGGCCCTCCGGTTGCCCCGGGCCCCCTACCCGTTAATCCGGTTCTGCCGATAGCAAGACGCTTGCTCATCAAAAAGCTTCTGCAACCAGAGTATTGTTACACAAGCTGTTACTAGAGAAATTGCAGTACGTTTGAAACATCCTGGGCTGTTTAAAATCTGAATCAACTATTCCACATGACACACAACGCGAGAAGAAAGCTTCTCAGATAAGCATTTATGTAGTTCGCATAAGAATCAAGCGTCTTGAAATCTGTAAACATGTTAAGAGCATTTTAGCAGAACAAAATTTTTGAAACAACTTATTAACCCCGATCGAAATATAATGCCTTAATGTCTCGTTGGGATTCTATCGTCTATACTAAAAAATACAGTAGCAGTGTGGCAGAACCTCCGACAGAGAGAATGATCGCTTTCATTAACGGGAGATAATCAAGCTCCACCAAAGATTGGCGAAAAACTGCACGCCAGACTAGATGATTTTGGACATATGTTTCCCAACGGAGGACAAGACTTTGAACTGCCACTGATCTCTACGAACAAGAATTCAGAAAAGCAGGAGTGGTCGGCGAACACGTTGAGTATCTGAGATAGTTCACCACTGAGAAGTTAGAATGTTGTTTGATAAACGACCTTCAGATAGACGTCAATTGTGGCTAAGTGACGGCAAGAGCCTTCTTTTGAGATTACTAAACAAGGAGCTATATGCAGCAGTTGCAAGGAAAAATGACCTCGTTGTTGATCTTGTACCCCACGTGACGACGCAAATACTGCGGAGACATCGCATGAGAAAACTGGAAAGTTTCTTTCTTGCAGCATGTATGTTGGCTAAGTTTTCGTGCTGTGAAGAAGAGTACTTATTCAATCCTTGTAGATATTGCTGTGGATTTTGCCATGTTCTTGAACTAATTCGAGTGAGTGTGGCAGCTGCTTTCCTCATCAAAATAGCAGTCGTTGGACATAAAAGAACCCAGGTAGCAAGAGGTGTCGACTTTTTGAGTCTAGTCCCGTACACGATGATATCGACATGGAGCGTAGCAGCGTACGGTAACTCGCGCAATACTACGTTTTTTATGCTGATGACCAGAAAGGCTTCACAAGCAAAAACAAAATGGTCCATTACCACATAGGTCTAGTAGCAGGAAAATTTTTGGGGGTGCGAAGGATTTTTGCCCAAATTTCCCCAAACATGCCCGAAAAATACTCCGAAGAAAATGACCTTCCCAAAAAAAAACAAAAAACGAATGCATTTCTTTCCATGTTGGGCGCATTTTTTCAAATCAAAGCACTTCAAGCACCATTTTTGCCCAAATTTTCCCTAACCTGCCCGAAAACAACTAAATAAAAACATGACCTCCTAAGAAAACGTCTGCACTTTGATTTTGTGTGTCATTTTTGTAAAATCAAAGCACATACAGCGAATTCGCGAAGGTATTCACACATTTTGCCCAGATTTTGCCCGGATTTTCACCAAATAAAAATTTTTGGGGGTGCGCTTGCACCCCCTGAACCCCTGTTTCCTACACCAGTGCATTAGCGATTGAAGGCACCTTTCACTGTGTGAAACAAAAGCATCATCATCTGAAACAGTCCTTGTCGTACTAGAATGTGCCCAGTTTTTGGTTTGGCACGTTACCTTACAAGGTTGAAGTCTTCCGTCTGTGCGGGTGAGGAGGAAAACTTAATCGGTGATGGCATTTTTGTTATCGTCATTGGCTGCATAATGGAAAACAGCCAAGAAAAAAATTTCAACAAATGTTAATCCAAGAACAGAATCTTGCTTTACACCACTATTTCAGTTCAAAGGTAGCGGGCAGAGCACCTTCGAATGAGATACGTGCTTCCATGACGTCATGCAACCACCTGACAAGGCTGAAAAATTTAGAACGACTGCAGATTTTTGTAGAACGATGGATAGCGTTTTTCTGCTGACCGCATCAAATGCTTTGGTCATTAAGTTAACAGAGGCGCTGTGCAATGGGTGGCGTTGCTCATACGTAGGCCTCTCCGCACAAGTTTGGATGAGATATTACGACTTTGGCAATTAGGCTTTCCCAGTAACATTCAAGAGATTTGTCTGTACTATTGCAATTTCCTTTTCCACCTGTGCTTTTGTATAGAGTCGTAATCCTGGCGTCCCTTATTTTTTCAGAAAACAACTTTCATTCCAACACTTACAATGAATGTTATAAAGCAATGGAACAAGGAAACCATCGCATTTGTGCAGTTCAATTGGAATACCATTGATAGTAGGCCTGATGATTTACCAGATGTAGCTTAGATAGCAGACCGAAGTACCTTAGTTGTTGTCTAGGTCGTGTGAGAAAGTTACGCATGCAAGGAAAGTCGGCGACTGTTTCACTACTGATAGGTCTTGGTTGAGCGTAGAGCTCCAAACAAACATACAGCTACGAAATAACAACATGAATAGCAAAAAGAACAAAACATACCGACTTTTTAGAAAATTATGAAAAATACATTTTTGACCCATAACAGTCATAATACATTTTACTGCTCTATAGTTCATCTTCTTCTTTCGTTTGAGCGAGTTCTTCTTTGATCCACTGCTTGGCCGCGCTAGATTTCGGGGCAGGTGTTGAGCAGCCATTCGGTTGTCTCAACGTCCAGAACCGTCAGGCCATGTAGTCCATGGGGAGGTCGATGGATTGGACATTGGAGAACAACATGTTCGACGGTTTGTTCTTCTGCGCCACACTCACAGGCCGCAGAGGAAGCCATACCCCATTTGTACAAACAGGAGCGGAAACGCCCGACACCGGTGCGGAGGCGGTTAAGCCAGACTCAGGCTCTTATTGGGAGGGTCATTCCGGGGGGGATCGGCACCGGTGTCTGGAATTAAAGTGCAGAGTCTTGTGGGGTTGTCCGCCTACTCCGCGTTCCATTAATGATCCGCCCACTGCGCCGCACGTATGTTGTTGTCAGAGAAGCTGACGAGTTGCTGAGCGGAGGGTACAAATGGGTGTCTCGATTTGAGGCGCCGTGCAGTAGCACTCGATGGAAGGGTGAACGCTGAGTGGAGCAGATGTCCAGGCTCCATGGCACGGCGTCCTAGAGATAGTGTGATTCCGCTACGACGAAGCTCAGCAGGTTGGATGACTGCGAGGATTGGAAGGTTGTCCACTGGTGTAGGATGCAGGCATCCAGTCACAATTCGCAAGGCGTCATTGATGGTAGGGTCGATGAGGCGGGTATGAGCACTGCGGCACCAGACAGGAGCGCAGTACTCTGCAGTCAAATGGACCAGGTTCAGGGTGGCTATTCGCAGAGTTGTTGCTCCAGCGCCCCAACCGGAGCCAGCAAACCGCCTCAGGAACGCGTGATGTTAGCTTCTTGCGGAGTAACTCAAGGTGTCGGCGGTATGTGAGCGACCTGTCCAACGTTACTCCGAGGTATTTGGGCTCGGAGCAGAAGGGCAGGGTTTTGTTGTTGAACTTGACTTTTAGCTCACGCTTAGGTTCCTTGTTATTGAGATGGAAGATCGCCGACACCGTTTTCGTGGTGCTGAGCTTCAGCTTCCAAGTCTGGAGGTATTCACCTAGCGTTGCTATGTCCTTGCTCAGCGCCCCTTCCACCGCCTGCCAATCTCCATCAGCATGCATGATTGCTAGGTCGTCAGCATATGCATACTTTCTGGAGATGGTGGTTAGCAGGTCGGAGATGCAGTTGTTGAACAGTAGGGGCGCTAGGACAGATCCCTGTGAGACGCCGTTCTTGAGGCGTCGTAACCTGCTCCTTTGGCCATTTCCGGTGGTAAGGGTAAAGCTGCGATTGCCAACCATCTCCATGATCATGTGGACCTTTATGTTCATGATTTATAGTTCATGATTAAGGTACACACATACATTTTATTTTCAAATAAGGAGATGAAGCAAGTATATCAAGATCACTGCCGACATTATTCTTTAGTTTTCCCCAAATTCTACTATTGTTCTTCAATCAATAAACAAACTTCAGCCTTGCGGCAAGCTTCTGAGGAATCTGCCTACTTTTTTCTTTCATTCTTCTGCGACGATTAAAATTTGCAAGCGTATCTATTTATCATAGCTAAAGGCCACAGAGATGGCGGCAAGTAAATCAGTCACAGTTTATTGACGGGGAAACTAGTTTCGCGTTTTGCAACGC
>JGI24021J15306_10007110_pt1 | contig 13585 bp, 7 predicted proteins | sample Ectturendosymbi1_FD_15306 | JGI IMG/M metagenome (IMG submission 15306) | reverse complement strand
CAGCTATTCGCACACCCAGAAACTTCAGAGTAATTTTCTATAATTTATCTGTTATTATTTTTGAGGTCAACATTGTTGCTAAACAGAAACAAGCATTATTGGTAACGATTTTTTAAAGTTTTCATTGTTCTCAACTCTTTTACTGCCGCCCTGCCCTACCGCTGTTCCGGCGTCCCTAGAAAAGAGGGCAAAATTGTTCGTTCTGACTCGCTACTTTGTACCTGATGTCGGTGTGAAAGTGAAGCTTTCAGAATTTAAATCGCTTCAGGTGAAACTGCTGCAATACTTAGCGAAAATAGCTACATACTCCAAGTAAGATATGAACCACATTTTTTCTGATAAGCTCGTTGTTCTGAAGCGTCCCGGTTTTCAATCACGAAAACGTGGTGTGCCTAACTTTACAGATAGTAGACTATTTCATAAGAAGCCTCTATCCCTCGTAGAATGATAAAGGTAGAATTTTAGGATAAAATCAATTGTCATTTGCGGCCCGCCAGCGATAATCCACAATTTATGCGGCCCGGGATAGTAAACATGTTCCTCACCTCAGCCTTGGTTTACGGGGTCCTTAAAACCAAAATCCAATCAAGAAAATCCGTTAGTTTTTATCCGCCCATTTGGGCCATTGTTCAGCTTGATCCCACCATAACTGTTTCACGTTGCAAGTCGACTGATATTATTTTATTTGGTTTTGGTGTCGTCAATTGGCGACAGGCCTAAGCTTGAAATTGGCTTCTCGCCGGGGCGGTTGCGATGCTCATGCTAAACAACGGCCGAATCTAATTTACCAATAATCGAAAAAACTTTGACAAAACGAAGGGCTGCGAATCGAATTTGGGTGCAGTGAAAGGGGTCCGCAGCAAAGAAAAATTTGGGAACCACTGCTCTATGGTGTCATCTGCGTTATAGTCGAAGTGAGTTTCCTTTTTTCTGTTCGTGACTAAATTGAATGCCACTGCAAATAAAGATTTCAACCACCTTGCAGCACCCGCCTGCCCCCCTACCATGCTACAGTTTTTGCGATGATTCAACTGTGGAAGCCACAAGCAAAAGAGAAGGGTCTCAGAGTGCGACCACCCCTTATGTTTCTTTGAGAACTGGCCAGGTTGTCGTTTTCCGGGAATATAGTGTTTCGGGAAAGTCTATTCTTTTTTATTCTACCCGGAAAATCACTTAAACACCAGTGGAATTGCACACAACTGGTACGAGAAACTTTGTCTCAATCGACATCAGCAATAAGAAAATTTTCAGGACAATTGACAAGAGTTACCTTAATTGAAAACTAAACCAGTGGTGTAGGAGCTGGGGGTGAAAACGAACTCCCGAAAGTTTTGATTTGTCGAACACTTAGGCAAAAGCTCAAAAAAGCTTTGGGCAAAAGAAGTTCCCACATTTTTTAACAATACTAATGAAATTACGTTATATTTCTTTTTTATTGAGTGTATAAACGAAAGTCCATAGAAACACATTAAATAAATATAAAATCAACAAACTGTTTCTGGTAAGTACCTCGACCACAGAACGACTTGTTTCCTTTGTTTAGACACCACGACATAAAAATTCATTGAATTTCCTTCATTAGCTCACTAACTGAAGGTACATGAAGCCCATAGTCATGCGATCAAATTCCGTTCAATGCTCTAAAAATTAACCTCACAGCGATTTCGTAGCTGCAGTAACAGCTTGTCACCTCTGGAAAATGTTCGAATACATTTACGTACTGCCTGCTCGCATAACGTATGGTAGAGGTACAATCCCGTCGCCACGGGGGGGCTTTGGTGGGCTTGCCCCCCCCAAAGAAAGTTCCAATTCCCCCAAATTGAAATATGATACATTATAAATCAGTGGAATTTTTGTTAAATTTGAATGTCAATCCCCCATATTGACGACTTTCTGGCGACGATTCTGTAGAGGTAACGCACTGTTTCCGTAAGTGCGACTGTCTTCTGCGCACATCAGCGAAATACAATTATGTTAGAAGTACAGTATATGTTTCAGCCAATTACGAAGCTGATTTTCTTGCATTTAACTTTCAATTTGCACACTGTTGGTCATTTTCCTGGTATCTGGAATGATATTAATCGATCCCAGCAACGTCGCGTTGGGGCAATCGTTCTAATGGCGATTGCTAGCATGGACCGCCATTGTTACATTCCATCAGCCAGCGAGAGCGTGATCACATGAAGCGCGAAACCAAAAAAAAACAGACAACGGCAAGGCAGGTCCTATTTTACAACTGCAAAGGCACATTTCCGCTGACAGGTGTGAACAATCTCATTTTTAACGCCAGAGCTTTTGTGTAACTGTCTTGTCCGTCTACACTACAGCATGTACGGTAAACGCATTGGTGTTGTTATTTAAAGTAATACTGTACGTCTGAAACAAGGACAAACCCAACAGCAGCAACGCGAGGCCGAAATCTACACCAACATCAACTTTACGAAATCAAGTCCAAAAACGCAATCAACCAATCGTTCCGAAAACCAACAAAAATTGGTTTTGACATCAGAAATCACATGATGGCAAGAAAACGCGTTTAAAAGACGGTAATTTTGGGGTGAGTACAGTAGCGTAGCTAGCCCAAAAATTTGGGAGGGGCCAAAATGTTTGATTTTAGGGTAATAACATTATTTTGTTTGGGATACCGCCTCTAAAAGCTCGAAATGACTAGGTAATTTTTTGGGGAGCATGGCCCCTAGGCCCCCCTCGCTACGCCTATGGGTGAGTAGATGGGAGTTTCAGAACCACTAAATTTTTGCAGCGCACAACAAGACCGCAAGCCGAGATCTTCACAAGTGATGCGCTGATAAAAGACCTTATTGCATGAGAGAAAAATACGGGCACGACTAACATTCCCAACAAACAAGCGAAATTGTTGGGAATAGTGACATTCATGTATATTTCAACATGTTGTCCACTTTTAATATAAACTGACTTCGAAACAGAATAAAAAAGAACACCACATAAGAAACCAGCGTTCTTTACCAAATTTCCTAATTACTAAATCACGTAAAAAACTATGTCAGACAGCAAAAACCGTGGCAGATAAAAAGCGTAGAAAATTCACATCACAATAACTATAAAACAAGAACCGATACTTCAGCACTTCTCCAAGAACAGTGAATGGCAAAAAAACGATAGAACCAATCTCGTGAAAAAGCACAAACAGCGTTTCTGAAGACGCCTACAAAAAGTCTCGCTGCCAAAGTGTGTCGCTCAAATTAGTTCCTCTTGAACTGGAAGAGCCCAGGTCATCTTTTCAAGTGCCAGCTCAGTTAGATGATTCAGAACCATGCGAACGTGTGAGAATATCTGCGAAATAGAAAACTTATTGACTCTAGCAAATGAAGCCCCAGGATGTATGAAAATTACACAACGTAGGTTTTAACCGAATCCGCAAAGTCGGCAATCAAAATCGACAATGTGTATTTTTGGATATAAGCGTAAAATGCTGTTGTTGGCTCTTTGCTACTAGTAACTTGTGGGATTTAATATCTAAGTCACTGTTTTCGCAGACAAATTTCCTAAGGTGGTTCTAATGATTAGAGAGTTTGTTTTAAAAACCGTTACCGGCGCCATGCTCAGATATTCAGCCGAAACCGATACTAGCGACTTGCCCGTACCAGTACTTACACAATACTTATACAAGCCAACGTTTGCGAACCCTTCACAGAAAAACCTATTATTTCATGTGTACATAATCCAAATTGCTGGAATACGTTTCGATCAAACAATGCGATTCCCTTGAGGATAATGTGACCGTGGTCACCTCCGTTTTCTTTCACCCGTTTCTCCTAAATTCTACCTCTCGGGTGCGAGGATTGCTTTTCATACTTTTGCACTTAGTTTTTGTAGCCCTTCCAAGGTTATCAGAAAAAATGTAAACCCATAGCATTCTGTATGCTGTCCGCAACAAACCTGCAAGGCGTTGTATTTGTTTCAATAGTAGCGTAGTGAGACAAGCCTGCTGAGCCCGATAACATCTTAGACATTTACTACTGTTGTGGCTTACAATACGATAGGTTACCAATCAGCACGCATTTTCCTCTAGTATAGGATATTAAAAAATAGTAATACATGAAAACTCAACTGCCATCCAAGTACCCCTGGAAACCTTACTGTGAACCCCCGGGGGTTCGCGAACCTCAGGTTGAGAACCACTGATCTAAACCAACTTTTTCATATATTGCTTTCCTTTGCCACAACATATCCCTGCGAGAATGTTTTTTCAACTCTTGCTCATATCAAAACGAGAGCGCAAAATAGACGGAAATTTGGAAATGGCATGTGACAACCGTTGACAAAAGTCAACCATGGGGTTTGAAGTGAATCTCACTGTGCTAAGCTAGTTTTTTTTCGGTCATAGACCGATTTTTTTTAATTACCGAAAAAAAAATAGATCAATCGGTCATAACGTCTGAAACTACAGACTAGTGAATACTGTTATGGCGAGTTTTAATACTATTATGGGACAATGACCGAAATGTCTCATCGCAAAAAAACATGTGCAAAGTGAAGCGTTACATTAAGTAACTTTCTATTTGTAAGATAAAACAGCTCTTTGAAACAAAAATTCGTAAAATCCATTCTAGTGCTTGTTGGTATGTATTGAAGCGAAGTAAGGAAGAGTGTCGCAGGATACATGGAATTCGCTAAATTGGGCCACGGACTGCAAAAATTGAGAAATAGTAGGTGAGAATTTGACCATACAGATTCTCTGGTTCATCACAAGCTCTTTCTGTGGACAGCACTTCATATTAATCGCGCGATAGCCGTAGGCGTGTGGGGCATGTAGTCGGAGAGAAAGTAAAGAAAAATCAAACGAAGCAGGGCAGCGTCGCTTTAACTTTCGGCGCAAAAATGGGTAACGTCAATTGACTTTTGGGGTTTAAAAGATAGGAAATCAAGGCGCTGTAGCTGAAAAGCTGGGGAGGTTTTGGCGTACTTGACTTTTTCTACGGCAAGACACAGGGTAACAACATGGGCGTCGGAAGGGGGAGGCACCGCTCAAACCCAATCGATGTACGTGTAAAGGTCTCTGCTAGAGGTTAAACGCAGTGAGTGCAGTCACGTGAGAATAGCTAGATTGATTTCAGCAATGAGGTAACAATAATTTTACGCGCAAATGTCAGTTCGTTTAGGACACGTGAGCCAAAACAACCCATGAGCATTTTTATGCAGTGCGTCGAGATTTCAAACAAGCTGGGAACCACTGGCTTACTGAACAAAATTGAACACAACATTGGCCAAAATTAAGACATACGATCCATCGTGTCGGCAGCACTAGGGGATTGTCATCGACACAAAGCGTCCACTGACGTGGAAAGACACGACAAAAATTGGTTATTACTCCAGTGGTGACCCATAAGGAGGCTTTCCTTGCTTGTAACGGGCTGGGATTTTGGAGTGGTGACGTCAGAGTGTTGCTATCACTTGCAACCGATTATGAACGATAGTTTGACGTTTTTAGGCGCTTGATCGCATACTGGGGAGCCTCAGCACAGGATCTCGGCGACAGGTCTGCTGGTGAATCATCACGTGGGAGGTTGTTCGAATAATATTCGTTACCTTAATTTTTCCATCGCCATGTACGTGCACCGTCGGCATGTGGACTTGTTCCAGCGGTAAAGCCTGCACGTAATAAAAATTGGGTGTAAGCGCACAGTCACTGGATACAAAATGAACACGATCCATATCTTACCATACAATGTTTCAGATACAAACATGTTATTGCTACCCATACCATCACCCGAATCACTACCGTAATGCAAGATGCCATTTATCAAAACTTCTTTGAACGACAATTCTGCGGGTAGCAAGCGAAAAACAATTCTTCAACCCAGTTGTGTAGGAGGCGTGGNTGCAAGCGCACCCCCAAAAGTTTTGATTTGTTGNAAATNTGTACAAAATCCTTGGAAATCTGGGTAAAATCCCCGAAAATCCAGGCAAAAATGGCCCCCNGCGTTGTTTGACTTCAAAAAATGGCGCCCATCGTTTGCAGAAAAACACAATCAAGACCTTTTTGGGGGTCACATCAAAAACAGGTCTTGATGTTGTTTCTGGGAGAAAATTTGTGAGCAGAAGGCGCACAAAAAATTTTTGGGCAAGTTTGGGGAAATTCGGGCAATAATCCTTCGCACCCCCAAAAATTTCCCTGCTCCTACACCTACGCTTCAACCGCCTGATCGCAAAACTGTCGCAGAAACTCAACTTCGCATTGTTTGCGACCGCTGCTTCTGATCGTGATGTCAACATTGCGAGATAGCCAACGAATTGAAAAGGTTTAATTCTAATCAAACGACGCACGAACGCACGGTTTTCGTTGAAATTTCGAAACTGCGATTCGATACTTACAGCAAACTTAATGCGGAAATGCTTCGCAAGATGTTCTTCCAATCCGTTGACAAATTTTTCGACTTCCTCCAGCGTAACAATATTATTCGATCGCTTGTGACACCTTAACAGAATGAATTCGAAGTAGACGTCCAACGTAAAATTAAAACATTTCAAACAAACACAGTATATATATAAACCCAAGCCAGGACCTCAGAGATCTTGTGAACAAAGACGGTGTTGCTGTCGACGACCCATCCCACAAATATATTCAAGACATTAGTACAAGCCATGATGTACAAAATAGTTTTAGCTGGAAAGTCTCGTTACGGCAGACTTGGACAACTAAATAATTCTAGTTTTCTAGTTTGATGAATTAGAGCGAAATGACGGTAATTCTAATTTTAATCTAATCTGCTAAAAGCTTCAGTGTTTTAATTTTAGTTCTAATCTAATTTCCGGTTTTGCCAAAAAGACTAATTTGTCCAACGGTATTTCTAAAGATGAAACGAGAATGCACCCTCGTGCAAGGAAGGTGCAACAAAATGGTCATAAGTGCCATGCCGCCATCCCATCACTTGAAAAGAGAGATAAGTAAAAACTCGATCAATTTATTTTCTCATTCACAGCTCCCATACGAACTATGTGGCCTTAACGATGATTATTATCACATCACATTGCTATCTACTTATACGCAGAAGTCACAATAGTCATCAGGAGGTAAATACGACTGACTGTGATGTTTTAGGGCAAGGGTTCTCCAAACTTTCTTGTCAGAGTGCCACACAAGCTATCACGCAACAGTTGGAGGGCCGGTCCTCTGACGACGTAAAATGGTGATTACATAACGTGATTGTTTCGCGATATGCTACATTCTACCAAATCAGCGTACGTTCGAAACGATATTTTTCTTCCACTATTGATAAAAATGTCTTCGCGGGCCGGATGAAATGGCTCCGCAGGCTGGATTTGGCCTGCGGGTTGTAGTTTGGATGACCCTGCCCTGCCACGGGGTATTGGAAAAACGAACATCATTTCCCTGAAGGCTGCTCGTGAACTCCTGGGTATAACAACGACATCGGCCCTGTCGTAACGTATCTTCGAAATGAGAACCGTGACAGCGTTGTCATTTTTCGAATCGTAACCACGTGAGGGATGATCCAGGGACGTCGCCAGGGAGAAGGTCGTGGACTGTCCGCGTTTGCATTTGTCTGTGTCTCCCTTTACTGTGAAGTTATATGGTGTGAAAAATGTAGTTTTGACATGATTTGCGCACTAATTAGATGAGTTTTTGAAAATTTTCTCGATTTTCATGCAGCCGAATTGTACAGCGCCAAACGCGCCGATGTCGCACGAATCTTTGTTATTCTCATGAATCTACATATGGACATGAATTGAACTTGCATAAAAGTTGCTTTAATTTGAGTAAATGTAATTCTAATTTTAGTTCAATTTCTGGTTTTCGCAAATCCGCTAATTTTAATTCTAATCTAATTTGTGACAGCTGAGTAAGCTCTAATTTTAATTCTAATCTAATTTAGAAAAGCTAACAAAATTCTAGTTGCTCAAGTATGCGTTAGGCATTGTTTTTCCAATTCGCAAAAAAACGTTTCGTATTTGGTTGTATCATTACCAGCTGCAAATTAACAAATTTCGATATATTTTTTGTTTCTTTTACTCTGGTGTGAACATTAGTGGCAGACCAGGCAAACATTGCACTGTTACAATTATACTCGTAAAAGCATAACTTGTGCAGAGTAAGGAAACACGAGAATTGAAAAAATTTCTAAAATTCACACAACATATGCAAAGATACGACCCCACAGACGCAACAAACACAGAATTTAACAAGGTTCCCTTTATCTGTCAAGATTGTTATGTGCGTAAATATCAATCTTAAGTTGGCAATGTACGATTATGTAAGATACGTACGATGCTTTACGTATTGGGAAAAAAATTTCGCCGATCATAGTTCGAAAAACAAACAAAGTTACTGAAGACATCAAGTGAGGAAGTCTCAACCACGTCCACAAATTAAAAAAATTGACAAGATTCTAGACCACATGTTTTAAAAAGCGTTTGGTGTGAGCAGTTTTAATAAGTTCAGCATTGCGTTAGTTGTTGAGAAAAGCACCATAGTTTCGCGAGGTACTATTTGTTAGAAGGCTCATCATTAAATAGTAAAAACGTTTATCCAGCCAGTTTTATAAGGTTTGAGATGAGCACTTCGACAGCGCTTTGGATCAGTTTGTCTTTCAGTCAAATGTATATAGGTGAACTCCAAAACATTAAATCATTTCTTCGAGGCAAAAAAACTAATGCCACGGTTTTCAGGTTTTCACTTCTTCTTTTGAGCCAGATCTTCAAACCACTGCTTGGCCGCACTAGATCTCGGGGCAAGTGTTGAGCAGCCATACGATTGTCTCATCGTCCAGAACCTTCAGGCCGTACAGTCCATCGGGAGGTCGGTGGATTGGATATTGGAGGGCAACATGGTCAACGGTTTGTTCTTCTGCGCCACACTCACAGGTCGCAGAGGAGGCCATACCCCATCTGTACAAGTAGGAGCGGAAACGTCCGACACCGGTGCGGAGGTGGTTAAGCCGGATCCACACTGTTCTTGAGAGAAGAGTCATTCCGGGAAGGTGGGTGCCGGTGTCGGGGATGAAAGTGTGGAGTCTTGCAGGTTGTCCGCCCACTCCGCATTCCGTTGATGATCCGTCCAGTGTGCCGCACGTATGTTGTTGTTGTTGTTGTTGTCAGATAAACTGGTGAGTTGTTGTACGGCGGGTACAAATGGGTGTCTCGATTTGAGGCGCCGTGCATTTGCACTCGATGGACAGGTGAGCGCTGAGTGGAGCAGGTGTCTAGGCTCCATGACGCGGCGTGCTAGAGACAGTATGGCTCCTTTGCGACGAAGCCAAGCAGGTTGGATGCCAGCAAGGGTAGGAAGGTTGTCCGCCGGTGTAGGATGCAGACATCCAGTCACAGTTTGCAAGGGGTCATTGATGTCAAGGTCAATGAGGCGGGTGTGAGCACTGCGGCACCAGACAAGAACGCAGCATTCTGTGTTTTTTCACTGTTAATGACCCACTTTTAGGACTCCTTCGCTTGATAAATAAAAAAGGTGCACTAGTCACTGTTCGATGAAGTCGGCGTCTCACCAGGAGGTGGTAGGTCTGCCCAAAATTAAAAAGCTGACTGAATTTAACCGCACAAGCGTCCTTAAATGCCATCTGACCGAGAGTACGATCCAGAATTGTTTGACTATTGAAGCGAAGACGGTGGATTTGGTTAAATGTCAAAAACTGTAGCATTTCATTAATTTGCCTTATTTGTTTGTGGACAGTGAACGGGACACATAACCTGTGGTTTGATATGCGATTCGCTGTTTTGAATATCCTGTGGTTTGATATGCGATTTGCTGTTTTGAAAAATCCTCTGGAACGACTGGTCATATGAATTGATATTATGTTGTAGGACGCACTGAATTTGTCAGTGTAATTTGCATTCTACCAATAACAGCTTCAGATGTAATCAAGTTAATGTACCCATGTTAACTGATGGGGCTTCTTGGAATCATTTTATCCGGACTCTAAGTCGGTTGCAAATCAACTCATTCTGGTATGTGTATGTTGGCAATTCGAATCCCACTCAGAGATATGTAAAAGTCTACATTCGGCACCTCTCCTTATTTGCAAAAAACAAAAAACTCTAACTTATTTCCACATGAACCAGTAAGAACACACTTTTCCATCAAAATATTTAAAGCTCAAAGTTAATTACACTTTTCCACAAAACCGCCGGGATAAACATGAAAATTTCGCCAACTTCGATCGCATGTACAATTTTTTATCAAAATTACGTATTTGTTCCACTCTGTTTTTCGTGTTAGTGGTCGTTTACTGGTAACTTTTAGATTCGTACAGCGAGTTCCGATTGAGGACTGTTTGAAACGTTTGGAAGTGAAATGTGAAACGAACACAAATGACGTTAAGGTGCGAGTTCATGCAATATACATATACCGGTTTATTTCTTCTGCCTTTTATCTATTACAAAGACAAAGCAAGAAACTCACAAGGGATTGCTCTGCAAATAACGTTTTTACATTGTTTGATTTTGAAAAAAAAGATAGCAATGGAACATATTCCCAATAGTAAAACAACCTATGAAAATGATGCAGCATCTGTTTCGATATTTGAATTTTGTAAAAAAAGAAGATAGTATTGTCATTGTTCAGCATTTATGTTGCTCTCAATAAATTTTTTATATCTTAAAAAATCACTAATTCTCGTTGCTATCTATAATACGTTTGATTTAAATCTACGCATTAATTCTTTTCTTCGTTACTCGTTTCAAAATCAATCTTCAAAAAATTAACATTTTGTACAATACATCGCTCTTACCAGTTAGCAAAATTTGTTCTACCTAGTCGTAAAATTACCAGTCCTGGAGTCGCATCAATTTTTGCACGAACTCAGCGACCATGTACTTTACGAAAAGATAAAACCTCACAAGAATAACTCACGCTTCCCATAAGACCTCGATTGATTCTTGGCTGAAAGTCGACTCGATGTAATTCAAACCTATGTCCTCAATTGGAATTTTCCAAACTATCTGTGTACTTTTGCGCTTATTCTCTTCGGTAGACACGCAACACCACATGCCCAGCATCCAGCCAAGTGACAGGGGGTTAAATGGCAGCCTTGTGATGTTGCAATCAAACTCTGTCTGCAGATGGCAAATTGCCGGATTAGATAATAAAGTACGTATGTTCTTGAACTCTCCACAATGAAACATCAACAAACCAACAAAGGTTGCACACAGCATCATGTATTTCAGACATCAATGATGCCAGTAATGCCAGGACAACAGGATAATCCGACAAGAATTTCTTTCAAGTTTACATCGACGCAAGAGCGACCTCTGGGAATTCCACAATGATAACGAGTCCTCTCGTGTAAAAACAAATCTACGATTTGGCAGAAAAATTTCATGGTTTCACCAATGCTACTGTTACAAAATCAGCAAACATACTATTAACACTTTCACTGTAGGCAGAAAAAATGCTAACACGATCAAGAAAGTGTACACATTACTCACCGATTAGATGAGCATAATATACCTAGGGCAAACCCTTAAACTAAACGTTGCCCAAATCAGGAAAATGCGATTTTCTTATTGATTGAATTACCTAACGCTGACTGTTGGTTATTGCAGGCCACGAAAATTCCATGAAAAATCTGTTGTTTCACACTGCCCTCGTTTTACTTATATTCATGTCTCAAGAACAGACCTTTATCCATTCGAAAATAAAGTTTCTTGTAGACAAATTCCCTTTGAAGAGCAATAGCGGCAAAACGGCAAACGCTGCTTCAAGACTTGTGCGTGTGGCACGACGAAAAACATCGCATCGATCATCCCAAAGGCTATCAGCGCCAACAGAGCACATGATCATCTCTGCGACTCTTCTTCCGTCTTTTGATAAAACCGTCAGTTGCACAGCCGAATGGTCGTCTGCATTAACAGAACTGCAATTTGGCAAGCGTGGACAATGTGACTGCATCTCGAAGAGCTACATTTAACAGAGCTTTCAAAGTGCCCCTGAAGCATCACAGACAAGTTTTATTCTAAAGTTTATCTCGCCCACATTCTTGCGATATCAACGGTTCGTAATCATTTGCTTGCTAACGTCTCCTGAATGTGGTACGGTAAAACCGGACACAATGACGTAAGCAGGCGGCGTCTATGATGCAAACACAGACAATGGGTTTGCAGGAAATGAAAATTTCGGAATAGTTCTAGTATTTTGTTACGTTTTTGTTCTAAAAGAATTTAGTTTGTTTCATGTACCCCTTTTTTTGTGCTTCATGAGTTTTCAATAAATGTTGTCGGTCAAATCAAACCAGTATTTTTTTGGTAAAACGTTGGTGTGTACGTAGCTTGAATCTTCAGTTGCGAGGTCTCGTTTCTGTTGCGCCGACTGAATAAGACGGGCAGGTTAGCAGAAAGCTTTAGAGTTTTTGCGCAATGCTTTATACTTCGAAAATTAGTTAAATAGTATTTTACGTTCGAAACTTTCTGTGTGTCAAATGCAAGTGCACTGTACTTCCTGCAATGCACGATGGGCTGATGTGTAACCGAATAGATTCAGCACACCAGAAAAAGCACTTGTTATCATCGTTTTAATATTTCGTAGCCATGTTCGTAGTAGGAAGGGCACGGCAGATGCATTATTTTTGATAAAATGATGAAACATTGTTGGATTACTCCTGATAGCCTATATAGACAGTTGGAAATCTCAGACTGAGTTGCTTGTTGGCAATATCTTGTTTTTTTTTCAGTTTCAACAGAACAGTCAATAGTTAAAATCGTGTGAAGTTATCGTGAGAACACATACTTACGAGCTTTTCAACAATGANATGTGCCATGATATTCAAGAGAATTAACTTTAAAAAGAGAACTTGTTCAGTCATTGGGGGCAATGCCTTAAATTTCAGATANGGCCATCGCTTCCTGTCCCTGTATTCCTGATGAAGTATTCTGTGCTTGNTCGGGATGCAGAATTAAACTGAACTGAACATTTGACCGAGTGTGAAAGATCACTTGTCAAATATAATATCGCGCCGCTTACATAGCTCCAAATCTAAAATATGAATAAAGCAACATCAACTTTATGACATACTCACTTCTACTAACAGCAATTCCGTCCATAAGCTTGAAACTTGCTTTTATTCCCACTACATCTTCTAATCCAACTACTGTTTTAGACTGCATGTGGGCAACTAAGACAGCAGAGAGGGCTTCTGAATAAAACTCGAAGTTTGAAGATTTTTTTGAGAAGTGGTGCAATGGTGAACAACTAAACGTAGTCCATGTTTTCTTGGTGAGCTCTTAAAACATACAGCAGAGTTTGTTTTAATGCAAGAAAATTACCAAACTAAGCACTTTCCAGGGTTACCACACATTTTTAAAAATCATATTCCATACTTTTTCAATACTAAATTTAAAAAGTTCAATACCATTACTTCTCTTCATTTTTCAAAATTCTTAATCATGAAATTCAATGCTTTGCCTTCAGTAAAATGCTGCTCAGATACTTCTGATTTCTTTCCCATTTAGGATTTCCATACTTTTTCAATGCCTAATGTACATTTTGGCCAACTTCAACACTTTTCGAAGGTCTTGAAAACCAATTTTCAAATTCAATACTTTTTCAATACTTTTAATACCGCATAGGAATCCTGACTTT
>JGI24021J15306_10007107_pt1 | contig 13585 bp, 12 predicted proteins | sample Ectturendosymbi1_FD_15306 | JGI IMG/M metagenome (IMG submission 15306) | reverse complement strand
AATAAGCAATGGACTGCTTAGCTCAGCAATATCCCATCACCACCAGTTTCACTGATTAACTTTGTCCATGTTCGGAAACCATCTCTCAGCGCCGTATCTTTGCGCAAACCTGGCGTCCAGAAAATGTGCTTCTTTCGTATTGGTTAAATATACCAAGTTTTTGTATTGTTTTTTTTGTGCAGCCTTGCCCTTCCTCATACAAAATGTATCTGTTTCTTATTTTTTTGTATTTCTAACGCTTTTTACTCAGTAGACAGTATTTTTGTTGATTCTGAAAAAATCGATTTATACGAATACCTTTCCTGTGTGACGAACTTCGGACATGACCCCACAATTGCCTTTGTGAGCTTTATATCAACGCATATCTTTAAAATGTTAAGTAACGATTTTCGAGAACGTGTCAGCGTAAATTTTTCTAGGAATCCATTGTTGTGCTGTTTGCGTTTTTGGGATGCAAAAATTATTACAACATAATAGTATTTCAAATTTTTACGAAAACGTTTTTGAATTTTTTTGTCACTGCAACGGTTTTCCAGAAATATGACCAATAATTTAATGTATCGCTTCAGGGCCATCAGGCTCGAGTTTTTATCTTTTGCGCAGATGTCGCAAATACAATTTTTAAAGATTAGGTGTGTTGTAAAGCATAAATGTCGATGACGAGGTGAACACCCGTTTAATGTGATTCGCATACGTTGGCCAGGTTGGACTTCTCCGTTCCTATCAATTACATGGAGATGAATGTTCTAGAAAGTGTAGGGGGAGACAAGAAGCAACTGACGCTCAGCAACAAAAGCGCAGAAAGCCTCAAGTGGAAGTTTGACCTGAAAAGTCTGATCGACCTCCACGAAGAGGCGGGTTTCGCGTGAGTTCTAGTTTTTTGCAGTTGAAAGATTTGTTTAAATTACAGCCTGCAGGTGTATTTTGTGACAACAGTTCATCATCCCGTTTCCAAATATCTCCTCTGCAAACCCAGTAAGCGTGCGATTATTAAGGCTCTGTGGTCAAGCATGGTTTTGTTTCACGTCAGACTTTTAATCCTCTCGAACAAGTGAAACGCGACTATAAGGTGAATGACGTCATCATTTAATATGTAATAAAGCTCACCGTCAACGAAAATCACAATATTCTTTTGTTTTTTGTCACTTAATCATTTTGTGATTTGCATCGTAGCTCCACCATCAAGAAAATGGCAATTTTCTTTCACTTTCTCGAAATGTCTAAAAATGGATCGTGGATTAACTCACCTATAAGTGGCGCGAAACGTGCACCCTGCTTTACAAATTTATTCGTTTTCTTTACGTGCCAAGGTTCATCAAACCTGGGGGGGCATGGTATCCCCTGGAAAAAGTATCCGGTGAACTGGAGCCGAACGAAAACATGACTCTGAAGATTGTTTATATTCCGAAACAACCAGGGAATTTCCATTGCAAGATACCAATTTATCTGAACAACGACAAAGCGAAACCTTATAGGTAAGGGCGCGTTGTTTATGCAGCCAGACGTTTTTGTGTTTTTTCAAAAGATGAAATAATCCTTGTTTGTTGCAGGTACTTATCTTTGCACGCCCTGATGCAACCACCAAGCATAACCTTTGACCCCCTGGCGCTGGTACTGACCCCTGTTCCATTGTCTACAGCTGTTTATGCTGAATTCAACATTGTTGCCAGTGGTTACGCAAGGTTAGTTTAGTTTACTCTGCATATTTCCGTTTCCAAAGAACTTCATATGTTTGTGATTAGAAATTTTCAAGAAGTATTCAACAGCAAACATCAACATTCATAAACGTTTTTTTGTCAGGTTTTTACTAATTTTATTAGCAATTTTATAGTCTGAATTTTGTTTGTTTTTAAACTTTGGGTGTTTGTTTGTATCTGTTTCCATCTTCATCAGAAACATCATTTATTTTTTCACAGTTGTTGTGAGGTATGATTAGTCGATATTGTAACTATTGATAAGCAATTGAGGTTCATCTACAATCGGTTTCAACTCAGGGAGAGTACCTTGAATGTTGAAGTCCCGGATGTAGAAGCAGATGACGGGACGACCATAACCTGCTTTTCAATTGAATTTCCGCACGGAGCCACTATTCCAGCTCATTCATCTTCCAAAAGCATTAGTGAGTGTGAATCAACTGTAAAAACCTGGAATTTACCTTTTCTTATTACCGCTAATCCAGTTACTGTGTCCAACACCGTCTGTATATTTATGAATGAAATAATTTGTAAGTTGCTTATTGAAAGTGATGTCCGAAGAAACTCCGCAATTTGGTTTGTTGTGCGAAACTGAAGTTTGTGTAGTTTGCAAAATGCAGTTCATTCGACATGTGGATTGATCCATATTGTTGTTTGTTTTTTTAACGACCTAACCTATGCAAAAACAACCGTCTCAACCTATGCAAAACAAGCTTTTAATTAAAGTGAAGCGAGTCTTGAGTTAAGTACACAAAGCAACCACAACACATTGATAGTTTCCTTATCACGTACACTTTGATGTTCCGTCTATTTTTAATAAATGCTGAATAAATAATGCCGACATTTTTGCAGATAGATAAGCTCACCATCAATTGTATATAATTTTTTTTTGCCCGATATAGTAAGTCTTCAAGAAACATTTAATTTCTAAAGCGAACTGCGATTCGTGGGTTAATTACTTGTCTCGCCCATATGCAACTGTGAGTCACGTGTTATTATGTTCTTACGGTCACACTGTTTCAGGCGACGACCAAGTCACAGTGGTGATTCCCTGCCTGATGACCTTCAGCTCGGATCGACCTGTGTCAGTCACTGTCGACTTGACCTTCACCGACCACGAAGGACGAAAGTAAGGATCGGCCTTTTTCATTTTTATCATGGAGCCAGTTAGTTTCTTCTTCACTGACACCGGTGAAGCCGATACTTAATCAAACTGAGTATCGGCTTCACCTTCTTCTTCGCCGCCGCTGGTGAAGCCGATAAAATCTAACTGAATGAAGCCGATACACCAGACTTGCTGTTTTTGAACAGATTCGTCATCCCAGTCACAGCCACTGCAGACAACTGCCTTCTCACCGTGTACCCCTTCCTGGCTGCTCATCGCAACGATCATCAGATTGTTTGCGAACAGGACAAAACGCTGAGGGGTCCCGCAAATGATTCGCATTCAGGTGGGTAGGAAAGTGTGTCGTTTCACCCTCTCAATAAATAAACAATATTTTAAGTCTTTGTTTTTAATAATAAGCATGAGCACACTGGCATTCTATAAGTTTTTTAGGCAGACGCGGCGTGCAAACTAGTGGTTGCAAACAGTTGTTCAAATTGTTACTGTTTTCATTCATCCCAACCTTTCCAAATCGCCATCTTGGAAACTACACATTAGGCTGTAAATTAAGATTAAGGCCAATTTTAACAACACGAAATTTCTTCAGTTAGATTAATCAGACTTCTCCCGATTCATTCTCCTAACGTCGTTAGCAGGACTCAGTGTTTTTAACAGAACGAAATCATGCATATATCCGCAAATGAGATGGTAACATCTTATTTTGCAAAAAACATGCACGCTCAAACGCGCGAAACCCTGGCTGGATTTTTAATTCAAGTCTTATTCTAATGTGCTACGACGTTTTCTTTTGTTTAGCGTTTGCTGCGAAACCGCAGCTATTTATTTGATGTGAATTTCGAGCTTAATTTTTTTTTCTTGCCCTTTCCAGCCAGTCTTGGCGAAGCTGTTCTCTTGCCGTGCATTTCTCCTCACCGGCCATCCACACGAGGGAGCACGAGCGCCACGAGTTCGCATTTCGGTGCTTCATCGTCGTCATACGACGAATCTTCTAATACGGCATCTGGTAAGGCTTTCTTTACTGTCAGTGTATGGAATAAGTGAAGTACTTGTTTTTCACACGACCGTGCAGTTTTGATAATCTGTGATGCATTTTCAAGCAAATCCTGAGGAACAATAGCGCCGACAGCGGGAAGGTACCTGGAACACGTGAGATTGCGTCAGTTACTTAGTTTGAGCGGTTAGTGACGTCAGTGGCAGGACAGGAAAGGTGCAGTCATCAAACGCAGTTTGCAGAAGACAGCTTCAGTGCATAGGTCTATTGCGAGCTTAGGTTGATTGGCAGGTTTTTAGTTTAACTTATTAAGTGTGACAACAGTGATAAAAATAGAAAAAAAGCAGGACCACCATTGAAATTACGCTTTATGTACAACAAAATCAATCACATTCAGGATGTCCGTCACTAAATCATAAATAGTTCACCCTGATAGGGAAAGGTTTTGTCAATCTTTACCGCATTTCAAGCTTTAATTCGAAACAAAATTGTCTCAACGTTAGTTTAGACCAGTTCAGTGATACAGTTGGTTGAGCACGCGCCTCCAAAGCCTGTAGCCTGGGTTCGATTCTCGGTCGGCGGATTTTGAAGACTTGAAAAACGGAACTTGTGGCCTGTCCAGCCTCGTGCTCGGCGTTAATGCATTGGGTGTAAGGAGATGCTTCATGCGCGGTGCTGCCATTGACTCGCCACCAGTGCAGCATTCACTGCGAAAGCAGTCATGTGGCCCACTGCGCAAGCAAACGGAGATATAGGCCACAGACTATCCGTGGCAGCCCTGAAGGAGTACAAAAGCCTGTATGAACGAAACTGAACGTTAATTTGATCGGAATAAAAAGAAGAAGAGATAATAGCCAAGTGCGCTAGCCGAGGGAACAACTAAACAGCATTTTTTTCGTATTGAGAAGTATCGATATTTAATTTCAGGCAAACATCCTGTAGTCCGAACTCTGAGCAACAGAAGGTTGCAAGGTAAAGCTAGGCCTCGACCTATGCAGCTTTGTTGTCTGTCACACCTTCAAAGTTGTTTATGCGCAGAGTACATCTCAACGTCTTATTACATTTCCTCGTTTACCGAAAGTGAGCCAGAGTCTCCAGGTTTTTCAGTCACTTTTAAATCAGACACGTCTTCCACAGGTACGTATTGGCTTGATCAGTTTTGGCCACCGTTGTAAAAAAGGGAATTAGAAAGGTGCTCGGGAAAGCAGCACATCGTGTTCTGCGAAACGAGATTTAACATCTAGCTCAGAAAAGCGATAGGTGAAACATGTAGCTGCTAGCAGAGCATACAGATTTTTGATGATCTTGCATACAGTGGATTTAGAAGATTGTATTCTACCTTTATTGGTGCAGTTGCAGCTTATTTAGGCAGACGCAGCTTGAAGCCAGAAAACGTTGAGGAAACTTGTTCTACAAACAAGCAATATTTTCCATTCAGATCCAAACTAAAAAATTATGAACAAATTTTTTGTACAGTTTCTGCAATTCTTCCAAAATGCACTGGTTTAGGAACGTTTGTGAAAATGTAGATGCGGTTCACGCAGGATGTTGTTGTGTACGATTCAGGAAAACAGGTATTCTGCTTTACGTAACATGCGATCTTTGGAAAATTACAGAAGCTATGCAAAACATAATAGGACTTATCTCGCAGATTTAGACAAGTGAGTAGTTTCAAAAAATGCAGTTTCCTGTTCAACCTTTTTCGCTTAGTTTCCGTCATTTCCACAGAATCTGAGTTTGTTCAAAGCTCACGAGATGGCGCTCAGCCTGGCTTGCCGGTTGTCAGTGACACCACTGCTACTTCACAGAAACGTCATCCTCAACAGCAAGTTTCAAAGCACGCGACGTTGGATGTTGCATCGCTGCAGAAGGTGCTCTAGTCATTCAGACCTTGTAGATCTGTAAAACAGTTTCGCCAAAGCTGGTTTCTGCAAAAACGTAGGTTTAAGTGGTTTGGAAAACTGAATAATAACATTCTGCAGATCGCAAGTTTTGTTTATCTTGTTTGAGCGCATTAAGGAAGTTTGAAAGTTTTGCAATTGCTTTGCATTCACAAAACAAGGACGCCACATCCTTCGTTTGGCTGTAGCGTGTTCTGTTCGCCAATTCAAGGTACTGCAGAAACTTGAAACGGCCTAGAACGAAGGGAAAAAACGAATGAACACAATGGAATGACACATCCAGAGAATAATTTATTATTTTATCGGCTGTTGTAGGTAAATAGTTCTCCTTTAACAATCATCCGATTAACCAGCCTGTTGTCACGTCATGAGCGTCTCTTTCAGACGGCATTATGACGTCTTGTATTGCTTTCAGCGCATCACTTTGAACATCAAAGAGTCAGAGAGTGCTGCCAATCAACGCGAACTCATCTCCCGCTCACTTGGATCAGCAGTGTTTCCATTTGAAAGTGCCCTTGAAGCTCATTTTCATCAGGAAGTACTGCTGGCCGCGCAGCGCTGGTTCTCGGCGCATGGCTGGCCTGGTGGGCCATTCCCCATCACAGTGCCAACCTCAGTCAGAAAGTAAGTTTAATTCTTACATGATTTCTTGCTGAGGTAGATTACTTGTTGATCCTCAGAACTGGTCACTTTTCTCATTTGCAAAAATGCTTTTATTCCTGTGTTGCTGCGAGTGAGATATTTTGAAGCGGTGTAATTATAACCCAGAAGCAACTTTTCAGCAGTTCGTCTGTTCTTTTTGCGTGCAAATTACAAAGATCGATACCTAGCGAATTCTTGTCGAGAGACTTGCATTTTCTTTAAAATTCGCCACTTTTTCAACGCACCGGCGACACGGTACACTTGGTTAATAGTTGGGTGCAAAGAAACGCGCGGTGCTGCCATGGACTTGCCACCAGTGTAGTATTCACAGTGAAAGCAGCCGCGTGACCCATAGCGCAGACAAAAGGGAATGGCCACCGCAGACCAATCGTGAGACTCCCAGAGGAGCACAACAGCGAATATAACAAAACTGAACTGCTTTTTCATCAACTCAGCTTGGTTTTGGTCACGACAGGAATTTTTGTAATGGTGTATGGGGAAAATTCATTTAAACTCGAAGCGGGCCAACCGTGTTGGTTGCAACTCTCTTCCATGCACGTAGTCATTTGCTTCTATAAAAGTTCACTGACATGCCGGAATTTGCGGTTCATAATGCCGAAGTGCTGCTGTGCAGCGCTGTGAAGATCACGTTTGGTTAAACGTATTTTTTCAGGTGTTATAATTTCAGTATGTATCAAAATAAACCCCTTCCATTGCAATGAATCAGTCGCTGTGGTGTTTACGGGATATCTATTTCGCCTGCCGGGCTGGAAACTTCAGCTCTTAACAGAAATGAAAATGTGTTTTAACTTTTTCCAACAATATTTTCCAGATTGGTCACTCGCTTACCTCAAGACGACGATCAGAAGGCGGTGAAAGCTACAGGAACAAAGAGCAACCGGACGTCGGGAGGATGGGACACGAGCTTGAAGAAGGATGTCAAGACGATATACGACATGCTTCAGCATCTCTGCGGACGGTAGGATCGTCATTTCTAATCGGAGAACTTTATAGCTTAAAAATCACCTCAACTGAAAGGCCTTTTTATAGTCATAGCCAGTGCTTTTTATGGCATTCTGAGGAACCGAAACAGTCTCTCAAATTATTCTAACGGTCTCTCACAATACAATAGAACCTCGCTATTCAGATAAAATAGTTGCGGTCTCTCAAAATTCCGCAACGGCAGCCGAGATAAAACCTTAAAAATCTAGTTATAGCGAATATTTTTCACAACGACGGACTAGTTTATTGAAATATGTATTCCGTTGCTTCGGTTAACAACTTCAGCTGTTTGCAACGTACACGGAATATTAAATTTCGGCAATGTTTAGTGAAATATAAAAATGAAAACGTTTGCAAACCCATATCAAGCAAATGAATCGATGGATTTGCTTTGTTTTACACCCTCTACTTTCGAAAATTATCAGCAATTGTTTGTGTTTTGCTTTACTGACATTTTCTTAGCGTTTACGTAAGTAATTTTGTGACGTGACAATGTAATCAATACCCTTTTCATCAACAAGTCTTCTCGCTCAGAAGTATTTTTTCAACGAAGACTAGAAGTTTAGTTGAACTAAAGCTAATCGGAATTAAGTAGACAAAGCAAAACACTCATGTTGTTGTCTGGAAACGTATTATCTGTTCTTTTTTGCTGTGTTGTATAACGAATTGTCTACTGTGCCTTCCTTAAATACCCTTTTATAGCTGGCAAAGATCTTTCCATGCTTTGAAACGTTTGATTCTGAGCTTTGCATATACTGCAGTGAATTAGCCACGGGCAACGTGAACCTGTTCTTTTTGTTTGTGTGAACGCACCAACACGTGAAAGCATGGCGGGGTTGTTAGAGTTGCTGTCTGGTTGTTACAAATGCAGAGTAATGTTCGGGAATATTCGTCTCGATATATGGTGGAAAGTTTTTACGGAACCAAAACATGCAGTAAAATTTGAAACACTTCGAATCTGTAAAAACGATTTTTTTATCACTAAACGGAACAACCGACTAATTTATTAGAATTTCACGCGCAATGTTGTGTTGATGAAGTANTCCGAATCGTTTTCAGGCTTGATTAATGTTTTGCAACGCAAAAATGGCAAGTTCTTNGATTTCGTGCTCAAAAGTGAAACGCATTTGTTTAGTGTTTGAAGTGCACGTTTTTATCCCTGCNACTCTGAACGTCGTAAAACCCTATTTCAGGAAGTGGTGGGNGAGCACTGTGTGCCNTTTACCTTTATTTCACTCTTACTCGAATAGTGAAGAAAACTGTGTACCGCAGGAAATCTNTTAGCTTAGCACGTGCAGTCATCGTGATTGCGTCCAACTAATGGTTTTTCCAGCATGGTCCCGGGGATTCCCATCAATCAACCTCTGCCACGTGACCCAACCGAGCGAGTCATCCAGCTTCACTGGCAGCATTCTACTTTGCTCACCTTCCTCAGGTAATCGTGTCGTTACAATTGATTTTCAACCTGGTGTTATCGATCGCGTTTTCTAACTGAGATTGATGCTCGCCTCACTTCCTTCCCAGATTCTACGTGAACGTTTTGTTTTTGTCTTTTACCCCATTTTTTGATATTACGCAATAATTCCGTTAAATCTAAGACCTGTGTAATTTGCCGTAGTCGCTTGTCATATCTTAGGCAGTCGTTTTTGCAGATATACATGATTGTACTGAACAGATCCCTGAATAAACCTCGTCCATTAATGATTAAACTATATTGGGCGATTCTTTTTTTACTTAATTTATATAACTATGTCTCCCACTCTTCTGCTGAAAATTTTTCTCTTTTTCCTTTTGCAATGCACCGGAAAATCCTTTGTAGCGTGAATACAAGCCACCTCAACTTTCACATGGTGCTTTACCTCAAAACATCAGTTACCCAGGTTCAAAATAAGGACATGTTCAAGATTTTTGCCCAGCGACTAGCTCAGAAAAATTTCCGAAAAGGTGAAAAGACATTTCAATCTGGAAACACAGATTTAAGCGTTTTATGGAAACAAACGTAATATGCATTCATTTATGTTTTTTATTGATTACAGGGGACAAGGAGCGTCAGTTTCGGCCATTCGCCCCGAGTTTCTACTGTCGCCACAAGATTACCGCCGTTGGGTCCTGGTGCGTGACCGAGAACGCCAACGCGTGGAGAAAGGTGATGCTGATTCCCCTCCGCCAGATAGCGCCAAGAAACCAGAAGCCGACGTCTCAAATGCAAAGTCAACTTTTCTTATCGAAGACGAACTTTTTGAGTCGGTGTCAAAAAGAGCGTGGACCGACTTACTGCTGCAGTTGTTTAAGGTGAGCAAATTTCAGTTACTTTGTACTTGATGGATGCAACAATGACATCTTACAAGTTATGTGTTTTAATAGTGCTTTACCTGGCGTTTCTTTCAAGCGATGTTTTTATTGTCAGGTAATCGTCTTTGCAAAATAGCTTGCTGGCGTATTGTTTCACTTTGTTATATATCTTTGAACTTAAAAATATGCTCAAAATACGGAAAAGCGATTAAAGTTTGCTAGTTGTAATTGTAGAGACGCAGTATACCCCATTAGGCTTGCTGCAAGGGTTCGTCTTCAATAAACCACCCAATTGCTCAATGATGAAGTAACTTGCTTCTCGTTAAAGACCAGAGTGTTTGTAATCCTGATTGGCGATTTTCGCAACAATTTTTATTGATAGGAAAAGCAAATAAATATATTTTTCAGGTCCTGATCCTCGCGCGGATAACTCCTGCGCAGCACAAAAATTTGAAGAGCCTGGACAAGAAGAAACCATCACCTGCTGTGAACCCTGACCCTCTGGCCAGCAATGTGTACAGGTCTTGATGCGACAACAAATTTTATTTTGAAAACAAAATTGCCAAGTGAACAAACGTGTGAAATGCTCGAATGTATTTAAAATAAATGAGGAATTCTTTGTAGGTATTGGAATCAAAACACGTTTTCTTATGATCGTTCGCTTCTTTTGAACGTTAGGAAGATTTCAACTGAGCATGCTCTTTCAGACGTTGTATAATGATAATCTTCCTTGGATTGGAAGCTTAGCCACAGTAGAAAAACCGATGACTTGCTGTCAAGGGCGTAGCGAAGTTAGATGACGCATGGGGCAAGAAACAATTTGGACGCGGTGAACCTATGGTCTTTCGGAAGCAAATGTGCTATTGAGCAAGTACTTGTGACATTGGGACTTTTCGGCCCCTCCGCAGTGATTTGACGCCCGGGAAATTTGTACCCCCTTTCCTCCCCTTGTTATGCCCCTGCTAGCTGTATATCCGTAAGAATCACTCATTATATTTCAAACGAAGTTGAAAAGGAAATATGTAACGTGTTTCCGGTACGTGAGACTTGATTTGCTCTAAAGTTTTGCTATGTTTTTACGTGGCATCTTTATTTGGCAGTTGCTTTAAATCTATGGCATCGCTAGACACCGTAAGCAACTAGGTTTAGAAATGCCACCACTAAAAAAAGAAAACAAAGTTGCAAACAGTAGTTCAGATGCTTTTTTCTTCGTTTTGAATTTTCGATTCCAAAAGTAGAAGCGCCTCTGAAATTTACTCAGACACTATTAATTTGATTTTTACTGTATTTCTGCAAAACTTAATATTCTATGCTTTATTTTCATCAAAGCTATTTTTTAAATATCAAGTGTTATTATTAACTCATGGAAAACGAGTTAACGCCTATGATCTTTGCAACTTTTTTCATTGTCAACCCGACAAACCTGTCTTCTGAAATTTGCATCAGGTTATTGAAGTTTTCTGTTATCGTAAAGAAGTTACTACAAACGATCGACTGGAAAAGCATTCTCTACCTTATAAAACAAACAAAATGTTTTCTATTTCTTTTTTTCAGTTGTGGTGAGAGAATCATTCTCGCTTGGCTCAACCACCACTACGAGCAACAGCGACAACTAGTTTGGGGTGATCTTCCTCTGGAACAAACGACTGGGGGCGTCCCGCCATCACGTTGGGTGGTCAACTTCGACTATGATTTGCTGGATGGTCTCGTTCTGGCAGCAAGTGTTTCAGCGTACTGCCCGTGGCTGGTGAGAGCACTTTTTTGTGTTCTTAAAATCCCTTGCAATTGCGTTGTTGCTTTAATGATGACATTGCGTTGGAAACTGTCGTCAAAACAACAGTGGAAATATGTTTTTTTCAGATATCAGAACACTTCCGAGAAATGTACACATCCCCGAACACACCGGAACAGTGTTTGCACAACACACTTATCCTCGTCAAATCCTTGCGCAGTATCGGAATTAGTTACGACATACAAGCGACTGACATCACCGATCCGAACCCAATCACCTTGTTACTGGTTTGTTCCGAAGGTTTTGTTTTCCTGAAAACAGTTTTTGTTTCTTCGTAGATTGTTAGTTTTCTCCTCGCCAAATTTGCGTTTTCTGTACGTTGTTGTGATGTCCATGGCGACTGCGATATGGAATGTCAACTTTTCAAAACATTTCGAGGTGAATGAGCAACTTCGATTAGTTTGAACCTTGTTCGCTTTTTTTCCTGTGCAGTTGTGCACATACCTCTACCAGAACCTGCCACAATATTCACCGAAGTCTACAGTGGAGTTCGTTGGAGCTCTTCATGCTACAGTGCGACGACAGGTTTGAAAGTTCCATAGCTTAGAAGTTTTCCTATGGTCTCATTCTAANTATTCTGTTATCCTGTAGTAAACTAGAGGTTTCAAAGCTTATAAAAATATAGTTGGCATTATCGTTGCAAAAGTATTCACTGCCNAACTTCTGGGGGTAAATATTTAGATTTTTAAAGATGATTAAAATTTTTTAAATGTTATTTTTTTGCTTATAGTACAACACACNATTGATAGCATCTTCAGTTCACTGATTGAAATCAGGGAGAAATATTTTCCTAATTCGTATGATATTGCCACCTTTTCATTTCTTGTATGACCCTTCTTCGCATCACTAAGCATAAATTTTATAAAACCAACAGTTACATCCATCATTCTGCTTTGTGTAAAGATGGCGACCGGTTTCATTTAATTTACGTTCTCCATCCGACCAGGTCCGCCTGACCAACCCCAGCTCAAGATCGTTGAAATACACAGCGTTTGTTGCTGGCAGAGATGCTTCTGATTTCGAGCTGCCTGGAGGTGAAGATGTGGTTGTTTCGCCGAGGTGAAAAAACATACGCTAATAATTGCATGTTGCTTGTCTTGTTTTAGAAGAATATTGCTGTAGGCTGCTCAACACTTGTTAGCAAGACCCTCTCACGCAAACCAGGATATTATTTTAGGATGCCACACAGAGGTTTCCTGCGTGCGAGCTCAGTAACGCGCTATGCTTCCTCTGCTAAACGTGAATCGTTAACACAACGTCAAAGATTGAAATTCGTCTGTGCACAATAAGTGATGGTTCTCTGTCTCGGTGGTCCACTGCAAACGCTTGTGCTTTTTGTGACAGTCTTTGTATGACTGATGTCGCATTTAAAAAAATGAAATTTTCTTAATTTGTTTGTATTGCTCGAATAGGTTTGTACGTAACGCAAACATTAAGGCATGCCTGAAACACTGTTTCACGCATGGGCTTATGATATCCGTGGCTAATTTCATGACTATCCACCATTCGGTGCTATTTTCCACCAGCTCATTACACAAGCGTGGATAACAAAAGATTAAAAATAGTTTATGTTTTTCTTCAGGGGTGAAGCGAGTGTTGATGTCCTGTTCACCAGCCGCCTCATCCGGCCCGCTGAAGCTGTCCTGGTCCTGGTCGGCCGACGTGAGTCTGGCCATGGTGGCATAGGCCGAGCTCCGGCCACGATTGGCACCACCCTTGTTTTCAATATGAAGACTGCAGTTGACGACATCCACCCAACGTCAATCGTCAAAACGGAAACGCCGTGTTATCAACTGACAAAAGTGCTTGTGCCGGTAATGAGATTTTTCTTGTTTAAAACCAAGGTGTTACTGTCTGAAAAACGAACATTAAATATCTCTCACTTTTTAGTTTCTTTTTAATTGGAATATTTGCATCCTTGCTATCCATGTTACATCGCTTCAACCTCCATCTTTGTCATGTTTGCAGGTAATGAACACTTTCGACAAAACCGGAAATTTCCGGATTGTCCTGGTTGAGTCCAACGACGGACCTCCATCTCCTCTGGACATTGGTCGGAAACACGGTGTTGGCAGGAGCGTGAGGAAGAGTCTGTCGTCCAGAATAAAATCGGTGAAAGCTCTTTTATGCTTTGCAACTTCCATG
>JGI24021J15306_10007106_pt1 | contig 13585 bp, 12 predicted proteins | sample Ectturendosymbi1_FD_15306 | JGI IMG/M metagenome (IMG submission 15306) | reverse complement strand
GAACCCCCCCCCCCGAAATGAAGAGCTGGTTGCACCCCTGATTCCTCAAGTGAACATCTTCTGCATTAGTTCTTTTTGCAGTTACTGCATATATTTATTTTCAAATTACTGGCTGCAGGCACGGATTTTAAAAATACCGGCCTCTTACCGGCCACTGCCAAATTTGCAGTAAAATACCGGCCATCTGGCAACCCTGTTGATGATTTAGCAAGTGTTGGGATATTTTTTAAGCTTAGGGAGCCCCGCACTCTCGAAATGCTACAGGCCCCACGCTACCTTAATCCGGCACTGGGTACGCGTACAGACAAACATACTAAAAAACTCGAAGGCAATAATTATGCTGGCACTTTGTCCTGGAAGGTGTTTATTGCATCACAAGGGCATTGAAAATGATCAGACAATATTTTTCCACGTCACAGCGGGAAAGTGTAAGTTCGTTGGAGCGTAATTTTAAGCTCGTTGTAGCGTAATTGTGAGTTCGTTGTAGAGTAATTTTAATGCCTGCGCTTAACTACAGTAATAACATGAACTGCACTCATTCATAAAAGCTTGTAGGAAAAAATAGTATGATCTGCAGAGTGCAGCTTATTCAACTTTTGTCCACAGTCTGCTCAGTCGCGTCGCTACGGAGGGAGGGCTTTGATGGGCGTACCCCCCCAAATTGAAACGTGAAACACTATAAATCAGTGGAGTTTTTGTCAATACTTAGAATATCAAGTCCCCGCAAAAACGCAAAGTTCCCTTATTGAAAACTTTCTAGCGACGGTTCTGAGCCTGCTGCTTATTCATCTTTTGTCCACCAGAAGCCTAATCTTACCCAAATGAAGCAAGAGTTTAAATACTTACGTACGCAGTGGCATAGCCAACCCAAAATTTTGTGTGGGTCAAAATGTTTGATTTTAGGCGAGCAGCAGTATTTTGTTAAAGATACTGGCTCTTAAAGCACAAAATGACTAGATATTCTATAAAATTTGGAAGGGCCATGGCATCCTGCCCCTCTGGCTACGTCTATGTACGTGCGGTTTATATAACGTATATGTAATGTAAATACTTCATGTAAACACTTACGTATTTATATAACATTGGGACCACATTTTTTACATAAAAATGTGTTTGTTAAAAGTTTCATTTGTAGTAAAATACACACATTCGGACAGCCCAATTTCAGAAAAATAAGGTTTGCATTTAATATTTTCGTCCCTATCCCTGTGCAAGAAATGGTTTAATTAAAGATTATCCAAAAAAATCACCCCAATCAACGTTTCTGTGTCGGGAACCATCGATCAAAAAACGCATCTGAAAACATTCAGGGGAGGCCTTCAGCCCCCTTAGCCCCACCCCTGGATCCGCCTACGGTGTGGCTCAAGTGCAGTTGAATCGTCACAAATATACATCGTCGCATCCAGCCCAGAAATTGGAGGGGGGAAAAATCTTTGATCGTAAGCGAATAAGACTATTTTGTTTGGAAAAACGCCTCTCAAAGCACACAATGACCATATTTTCTAAAAATTTGTGGGGGTATGGCCCCTTTGCCCACCCTGGCTACGCCTATGGTCGCATCCATGGGCGCAATTAGATGGGGGACACGTCCCCCCTACTTTTTCAGATAGTGGGATATAATATGCCATGTCCCCCCACATTTTATCTTTAGGTTTCATAATATATTGGTTTCACACCAACCTTTCCCCCAACATTTTGCAACAAAATTGCCCCCGTGGTCGCATCACAGAAGGACACGGCGAGACTACTGTAGAAAATTAGTGTCATGCAAGTGTACGGCCACACTGCAGAAAGTTCGTGGAATTACAGAAAGTCATAGCGGTATCCCACGCTGTGTCCAGCTGTGCAAAGTATATGCATTCATGTTTGTCTGGAATTAGGCGCTCTGGGAGCTGCCTACCTTGAAATTCCATGTGCACCATGCTGTTCTCAAATGCGAGAAAGGCACAGATGCTATTGTTAAAGAGGCTTGGCATGTCGACTAAACAGTTCTCTTCGTTGCTCCTCTTAATGTTTATATGCAGGCTCGAAATTGGCCTGCAAAATTTCAAGAAACTTAACACAGACTTCCATCTCTGCGAGAACTAAACCAAATAACTTGTAGCGGCATAACGTTTGGAAGGGACACATTCCCGTTCAAAAACTTTCCATGTTCAGAGCATACCAGGGCTCGAGCCCCCCCACCGGTTAGAAACCACTGGTTTAGACTTGAGTATTTTTGCCTGTTTCTACTTCGATAGGCACCAAAAAAGGGCGCATTTTTATCAGAGGGGTGCCACAGACCTTTACGGGGGCAGTTGCCCCAAACTGCCACCCCTGGATCCGCCACTGTAATAAAACTTTTATAGACAATGTTCTTATATGAGGATATGAGACCGATTGAACATGTTATGGGTCATCCGATATGCGTACTTTCGCACCTGATGTGCGCATGTAAACACTGTAATATGAAGTTATCTTTATATTATTGAACACATTGAAGTTGCTCATGAATTTATCACTTAAATAAACCCAGGTTTAATTTTCATTTTATAGGTAGCTCACATGCTGAAGAAGTGTGAGCACCCCTGTACTAGAACATTTCAAAAGCATGTCCGTGCCCTAAGGAGCAATTCAAATAGGTTTGCTAAATCACAATAACCATCTACTCTGCTTGCTGACAACGCCCCCTTAAAATACTATGTTATGTAATACGTTGGGCCACTTGGTAACATTCAACATTGATTTCTTATTGTAATACTGAGGAAAACCTCGCCGAGGTCAAAACGTTTTATATTCTCTACTACCCCAGAAAGCTTTGCATCCTGACGCTTTTTGACATTCCACTTCAAAAACACAAACCACGCGATAAGTTTTTTGTGTGAAGTTTTGCATTTGTGTATTTCTGAAATAAATCATTAGCACAACCTCAGGGCTTATCAAAAGTTAACGCCACTGACAACACGTTGATCCAAACGTACGCAGTAAATGCAAGCCTAATCAAACAAGCAAAAACAACATGGGACGTCGAAAATCAAAATGGGTTAAGAACGAAAAAGGGTTAATTGGTCAGAGGATGCACCGTTGCAGGATTGCAAGCGCAGGTGAGACGCAGAGCACGACCACATGTCCCGATGGAATTTTTTCAATCCCATCTCACTCTGCATTAACACGAGTTTGTTAGAACTGTGAGTGCGGTCGATGTCACGAATAATTTTAAAACTTTTACAAAATGAACTTATCTACCACGAAAAGGTTAAACCCGTTACGGAGAAGTGCGACCGTGCGCATTCTTACGTGGATAAGGCGTAAACTTAGTGCAAATCTGTAAACGCTTTGTCTGCTCAGTGACGATGTATACAAATCGGCTATAATCACGCTATCCACTTTAGTGCGTACATTTTTTATCGTATACGGCTTGACCAGTATTTCGTTTTACTGAACTTAAAACCAGTCATGAGCCTCACGACATGACCATCTGTTTGTTTCTTGAGCACAACCCACCTGTACGCGCTGAATTCAGGCAGGAGGAAGTAAGACTTTGCCGTAAAAGAGGAGATGATACTCGTTGACTACTGCTCGTACGAAGCGAACTGAAGTCGCACAACAGGGAACGGAACGCCTTGCAAAACATGACGCAAACCCTTTCTTTCTAAGGGCCACGTTCATATAAGATGCCTTCATAAACCATTCGCAGCCGAGTTCTGTCGAATTAGTTTCCGGGAACTTGCATGATGAAAAATTGGCGAAAATACCAAAGAAACGATTGCTCGTCGTGGCAAAACACTTCGCGGAAGCGAAAAAAGCAAGACCGTCTCGACATCGTGGTTGATTCTGGCGTTTATTTTAGCTGGATCGGAAATAAATCCAGTTAACTGTACGGCTGCTTTTGAAAACCAACTCCGCAGTCTTTGACATCCTTATGCAATGCACGCTTCACATGAGTAGCGACGTGTTGAACGTATACTGGCGCGTTTAGGACTTACAGCAAGTAACTGCTCCCACCTCACGCGGCGTTAACAATTACTCGGAAAAAATGAACCAGTGATAAAAACAACGAAGTGCTTGCTAGGGAAAAATATGCAATTGGTTCAGTTTAAGGTTTTCGAAAAAAATGCCCAGAGAAACTGCTGGACGCTCTATGGAGTAAAAAACGGCGTTAGTTTGAAACGTTGGAAAAGCAATACGGCGCCAGAACAATTGTAGTCGACACCGCCAGCACATACTGGTTAACGATTAAAGCCGTAAAAAGAAGAAATACAAGCAATAAACGCGGATTTCAAAAGGTTAGCGTCTAATGGAAAATTTTAACACAAGCAGTGACCTCAAAAGTGCAGCCTCTAACCTCGTATCTACGTCCATGATCAGGTACATTGTTGCAGTTTGTGGAGCGATGCTTCGAACGTGGAAGTAAAACGCACATAGTTAGTGTCTATGCGTATCGCAGCTCACTGCGTAACTGCGAACTGCTTCGGGTAGAAAATGTCAGGGATGTGTTCAATTTAAGTGCATGCAGCAAGGAGAGAAAATGAAAGGAAGTATGGCGAAACTTTTATGTGTACAGTGATTTTAAGATGCAATCATCGGCATCAAATAATGAGATCTGACGACCCGCTTCGACATTCGAGCACTGATCAGATGCGGTTTTTCCCGGACGTACGTGATCAACGAAAAGCTCTTGCTTCTATGCGGTACGAACATTGCATATATAAAGTTAAGACTTGTCTAAGAAAACGACATACGCAATATTTTAAGACGCAAAGGTTTCTAGGTCCGCGTGCGGTAAAAGTCAAGGCGTGTTACTGTTTGAAGCAACTGTTTCGCCATTTGATCGATGTCTAAGAGATGACCTGTCATCAGTTGCTTCACTTTCAACAACGTCCCTCCACGACGGTTTGCGGATTCTTGCAGTGGGTAATCTCTCTTCGGTGACCGGCTGGGATTTCGACCTCGCCAAATATGCTTTCACGTAAAAATTGCTGAAGAGGATGATCATCGAGAAGGCGTAAGCAATCAAAGCCCAGTGCATCCATTCCGGCGACGGGCATTTCACATAAAGGGACATGGATGTGTGGTAGATGGCAATGCAGAATTGCGACTGAAACACATGCAAGCAAAGCAGTGAGCAACAAGCAAAGCACTGCGCACGAACTGAGCAACAGCGGAAAAAAACATTCACAGAGGATGTTAGCCACCACCGAAGGGGCGTTTCATCTTGGGCGGGACCTTGTAAGAAGCGGCAATTTGATTTCTTCCAAATGAATTTGACATGTGAATTTTTGCTGATATAAGATTCGCAGTTTAAACGGAAAAACTCTTTCTTTGCCAAAAAGCGATTTTATTAAATTTACTTCGCTTTAAATAACGTTTATTTCATCACTATAGTAGGACTGTTAAGATAGTGAGGTCGGGCGCTTAATCGAGACATCTTGCGACAAACGCAAGGTTTGTTTTATTTAAACCAATTTTCGAAACACAAGCTAGACATGAATAATTTCAACGTCACTTGCATATAAGAACGGGCAACTTTTTCAACATAGATCCTCGCAAATATTGCTGAAAAGCATAGGCCGCTGAGGCAGCGGCAGTCGACAAGCATTTATTCAAGACCAGCATACACAGGTAGAGGCTGAGAGCATTATTGTATTAACAAGAACGCCAACAGCAGCAAAAAAGTTTACCGACATTTTTGGGGGATTTTACGTGGGGCCCGACTTTGCCAAAAAATAAAAATCTGCATTTTGTGAAGAATATCGCTGTACGCAGTTGCCAGATGAGGCTTTTAGGGGGTCCTGAGGTACAAAGTTTCGAGGGCCACCATCTTTTCAATAAAAATTAATGTCGCATGCTGTCGCCAAAATACTCGTGTTCATCACGCGAAATAACACACTCAGCAACATCACATGAAAAGGGTAGATATGCAATGCGAAAACGAAAACGTTTGTCCTATCATAAACTCACGAATACGAAAGCTTTCTCGGTTTTTCCCATTATGTTACAGACACTGAAACTATGAAATCACTTTGCATGCTTCTTTTGCAAGCAAATTCATGTATCAGGTTGTCAAAGTTTTGTTTCCATAATAGTTCGCTCTCAATACTTATCAGCGACAAATGATTTAAACGATGCTGTGACATCGATGACCTGAGTTCATTCTCTATCCGTTTCAGTTTCGAAAATATCCTTTCACCACTGCAGTTTGAGCACACTAAACAAAGATACTAAGAAAAATAGCAATGTTTGGAAAAAGTGATATCAGGTTTCTTTTCTGAATTAGGCGATGTATGTTTCGTACAACTCATCTTGTTTTTCGTCAACAAATAACTTAACAAAATTAGAGAATTGGAGCAATTCACTTTCCAATGAATGTTCCTCAATATCACTGGAATAAACAACCGCAAGTCTCTCATCAGCAATACACATGTCATCAATATTCGCTGTATCTCTTCCAAGCTCAGAGAGAAAACTAAAGCGATTACTGAGCATCCTATAAGCGTCCGTCCGTTTATCTAAGGTCTCTATGAGTTCATCCACATTTGGAAAAAATGTATTAACTCTAAGTCTAAACTGATCTCCACGGGAAAGCACACACTCATTGGCAGACGTCAGACCTGAATCACAGTCAATCTTTGAGCTATAACACTTGGTTCGTCATCTTTAGGCTTGATAGTCACTTTTATTAGTTTTTTTCTTTCCTAATTCCTCAAAGTTGCCAAATTATTTTAAAATAATACAGCGATATAACACATCTCTCCAATACTCCCTTTCCTCATCGATTGGTTTTGCTAGATTGTAATCAATGCGACCAGTCTCTTAAGCTCTTGCACTCATTGATATCAGAGCATTATTATGCGCTGTAAATATTTCGTGCGAGATAAGCTTCAAGATGCATTCTTCCCATCAGAGTATCCACTCCCTGAAAATCCTTCTTCATCACGAGATTCATTAAACAATTTGCATACAAAACTGTAAAGTTTACCTTTTCCAGGTGAAAAGCAAAGTCACGATCGAATCACTTTATCACTATTTAAACCAGGAGTCTCCCGCATGTGGCCCGCGAGGGCCTTTTTTGCGGCCCGCGGTGCGTTTTGGGAATTTTCAAATAATTAACATTTACGTTGCCAAGTGCCTAGAAAAAGGATGTTGCGAAATAGTTGAATCAAAGCTGAATGATACCCGGTGCAGTTTTCGTCCCTGCCGTAGCACTATAGACCACATTTCACTCTCCAGCAATATTTTGAGAAATCTTGGGAATATACTAAAGAAACCTTCACATGCTTTGTCAACCTGGAGAAAGCATACGACTGGGTTCCTTGTGAAAAGCTTTGGGGAGTGTTGCGTGAGTACGGTGTTGACGACCGCCTGGTACCGGGCGACAAATCACTGTATTCCATGCTCAGAAGTTTGTGTCCGTGTCGGGAGACTGGGAGAGTTAAATCACGACCGTTCACCGTTGGTGTTGGACTCCACGGGTGTGTGCTGTCACCGCTCCGTTTCATAGTCTACGTCAGTGGTTCTCAAGCTTTTCGCTGAAGGGAGTCAAATCCAAACCTACGATTTTGTTGGAGAACCTCACTAAAATTTTTTGACACAATTCAATTGACACGTTTTGCTTTATAGCAGAACGAAGTCTGTTACACAAAATATCAGACGTTTTATTGAAAGACTGTTGAAGGCCGCACAAAGGGTGCCTGGGAGCCGAATGCGGCCCTCAGAACAGGCTTGAGAATCACTGGTCTACATGAATTGGATAGACAGTCACAGCGGAGGCGACGAGAGTGTCACAGTCGGGAGCTGCAGGATCAACCGTTTACTTTTGGCAGATGATTTGGTACCGTTAGCGTCTTTTCAACAGTCTTCAGCATGCCCTCGATCGGTTTTCCTCTACGTGCGACCGAGCCGGAATGAAAATCAGCACTAAAAATACCGAAGTACCATGTCTCTCTACAAACCCAAGGCAGTGTATGCTGCAAGTGAGCGGCAGTACACTGCAGCAGGTGGAGAAGTTCAAGTACCTAGGGGTGGTATTTACGAGTGACGGAACGCGGAGCGAGGAGACTGATACACAGATTGGTAAAACTAACGCAGTTCTGCGTGAGCTTTATCGCTCTATGGCCACAAAATGTGAGCTGTCAAACACCGCAAAGCTGTCAGTTTTCAAATCGATCTTTGTTCCGATCCTTACCTATAGTCGTGAATCTTGGGCAATGACCGAAAGAATCAGGTGCAAGCACCAAAGATCGGATTTTGGCGAGGAGTCCACGGTGTGACAAAGGAGAGTACCGAGGTTAGATTGCACCCGGGACAAAAAAACAAGTTTGGCGCCTTCATATTTGAACCTAAGGTATGTTGAGAGTAAATGTACTGCATTGAAGAAAAAGCTCGCGACATTGTTTCGACTTTTCGGCGCCCCAGTGATTTGGCGCCCGGGGATTGTGCCCCCCAAGTTACGCCCCTGGTTTGACATTTCGCGACAAAGTGCGCAGCTGTGAAATTCACAGAGCCCTGAATGTCGAACCACCTCTCCCAAATGAGAAAACACAACTACGTTAGCTCGGCCCGGCCATGTATCCAGAATGCCCAACAAAAGACTGGTGAGGCAAGACATGCTGACTAAACCCACGGGAAAGCGACGTAGATGTCGTCCAAGGCCTAAGTGGAGTAACTGCATTTTCGACCTTGCTTGGCCCCGTCTTAGTGTGGAGTCAGCAGAACTATCTGAAAATGCTGTTGACCGTGAGGTATTCCAAGACCTCCTATGGATGTTGTTCCCGCAAACTTCCCTTAAAGGATAAGCGGGCATGAAAACGAATGAAATCAATAACCTTTACGTTAGTTTATTCACAGTGTTTCAAAGCGCGCAGCAAGCGAATGAACAAGTTCCTCAGACGGTTAGAATTGATTAATATGAACGTAGATACGGCTAGAAATGATTTTGCCTAAAATTCATGACACCTTTCGCAGAAAATAAGATGTAAAATTAAGTTCAGGTACCGCTATTTTTGCGTCAGCGCAGGCCCGTAACTAGCTTGGGACACCAGGTGGGGCGAAGAGTTTGCTAAGAGGGGCCCAATTTTTTTTAACTATGTCCAACACATTTTTCTAAGGGGGACGAAAAAATTTTAGAGGGGCTTCGCCCCCTTGCGGCCTCCCTGGTTACGGGCCTGCGTCAGCGTCATAATGCGGCCCACGGGTTACCTTGTAAGTCCTCATGTGGCCCACGGAGCAATTTGAGTTTGAGGCCCCTGATTTAAACCTTACCGAAAAAAACAGGGAAGACGTAAAGTATCGCAATTTGTTACGATCTTTGTGTGAAATAGAATTTTCTACTCTTTCTGCAAATGCTGACATTCCTCACTACTTGTTGTGCCCAAAAGTCTTTCATTTCTTTAGTTGCTTTGCCTGGCTTACTACCAACGTCGTTTTCGTTGGGAAACAAAGGATAAGTTTTCTGTGAAGTACAGTGCATGTTTTACTTTCAGCTTTTGCCATTGCTGTATGCCTATCCTCTAACGTTGCTGGTGGTTGTAAAACGTTAACATTGGCATCTCTTTCAATTACAGCTACACTGATTTGATAACCAGACTTAGACATTATTTTTACTTCGTTAGTTTTACCGCACTCATTCTATCTTCATCCAATGATGTCTTATTACGTTTAATGTTAGAGACCAAGCTTGTCTCAAACCCATATGGCAGCACACATGGCATCTTTTTCTTAATTTCCTCATCTCGTGTTTTTGGTCTACTCTGAGTTTCCTTTCAGCCACTCCACTTTTGTACCGCAGCTGCATTTGGCCTGAACTTATAATATCCCTAATCTCAGGTACGAGGCACATTGTTTTCTCACAACACTCAAGGACGACAACAAATCCTGAGAGCAACACCAAAAAATCCCTATTTCAGATAAAAAAAACATAAATGTCGCGGATAAGCGTTAAAAATAGAACCAAACATGATTTGTAAAATAAACTGTAATGATTCAATTTACACATTTTTTAACTTTTCCGAAAATCCCGAAAAATTCCTTAAAAAGAGTCAAAAGTTCCAATCTTTCATGATGTCACAACATAGAAGATTAGAACTTTTGACTCTTTTTAGGGATTTTCGGAAAAGTTTGAAAATAAGCGCCTGTGATGTGTTTTTACTGTTGCACGCATAGTTTGCATGTTGCTTTGAACGTTGGGCAACAATCATAGTGTGTATGGGCAGGCTATAACTGTATTGAATGCCAGCTTTCATGTTGGGGGGCCCATGGCTGCAGGAGCTCTGAGGCCCGTGCCTCACAGCTAATATGGCACTGGTTGCACGGTATTCAACGAGGGTGCGGTTAACATTTTGTATTGAAAATTTGAAAAAAAAATTTGAGGAAAAGGTTCTGTCACTGCAAGCTAATTCCTTTAGCTTGAGGCAGAATAAGAATTTCTTTAGTATAACCAGGGTTTTTAAGGTGTTTCAGGGACCCGATTCGGGCCCTAGAATCACAGAAAATCATGAAGGGAAATATCTATGAAATTTAGTCGGAAATTTTTCGGGTCCCTACAGGTCCATACTGGGTACCTAACATTTTCCTTAAAAAAAGCTGGTCTAGCTGAAGGTATGGAATGTAACGGCTATGACTGTGACTAGGTCGTGGCCACAGATCCAAGCTTGTGTCTTACATTTATCTGTGATCAACATTAGTTACATGTTTCATAGGACCAGTTCTAAGTTCAAGCAATACATAATGCACCGGATTGGTAAATGTCATGTTTCAAATACTTTGCAATTTCACACATGTCCTTAAGCGCCATTAGTATCCTTAAGCGCCATTAGCGGTATATATTTGTCGCTTCCTGCTGCGACACGAGCCACTATTACTTTCAGAGCTGAAGTTATGCGTTTATTGCGCAACTATGGAACCCTTTGAAAGTAATCGATTCACTTATTGGAAGTATGGCTGAGAAGTATCAGCTGGGTATCGAATATCAGCGTATGCAAATAATGGTGAGCCTCGTTGGAGGATCCGATAAAAATTATAGGTTACTGTCATTGAAAAAGCAGCGGTTCGAAAAGTTGTTGCTTTCTACTGCTACTCAAAACGAAATTCAAACGATTCAGAAACTGCTGTTATCGTTTTATGTCAGTAACGGCTTTATTTCGCGTATCTGTTAAAACCGGGCTACAAAATCTATAAAACGTGACAAGTGATTATGATCCGCGCTCTGCGTTGATCAGACACTTAACATTAGCAAAACACAAAACAAACGGTTTTTACGACAACTTTTTTCGAATAGACGCATCTTGATTTGACACGAAAAGCGAAAGCAAACCTACTGAAAAACTACACCTGAAAAATGGTCCAATTCATTTTAATCCCCAATTAGTTTTGCTAACTTCGTGACAGCAGTCGCACTGAAGGCTAATGTGGAAGACCTACGCAGCAGACCAGGATGTGTTTGTGCATCGGAAAAGATATAAAGCTTGAAATCGAGTAAGTTCGTTCAGGTTGGTGTCATATTTACGAGACGAACGCTATCTGCGAAAGCTTTGATGTGGCTAAAACCACACTACGACTATGGATCGTGCAGCTCAGCATCAGCATATCTTAAAGTTTCATCTCGACGTTCATCGAGTGCGCAGAAAGATGAAGATCGGAGTCAAACGGCGTTTCTGCCGTTTTTGAATCAGTGCCAAGTTTTAATGTGAGTAAATCCGAAATAGAACATCACTTTTCTGACACAGAAATTCAGTCACAAAACAGAATGGTGCTAATTTATTTAGGGAAAACAACTAGTGATGCTGCTTTTGAATGTATCTGGACGTGGCAAAATGTACCGCTGGCCGGGACGAAATGGTTTTGCTCGGTTCATAACTGGACCTTGCCGTTATTTAACAAGTATGCACGATCGGGCAACGCTTCTTTCGCTAATGGCCAAAGCCGCCAACAAATCTGATTAAATCTATGTTTGTTTATCCTGAGCTAGATATTTTGCAGTAAATGTGAAACACTTCCTGCAAATTCCCCAGGGTTCGAAAAATAAAACTTTTGCAGCATAAGAGCTATTTTTGCGTGTTGGTTGAACGAGCTGCTGCGTTTTGCCTAACGATAAGGAAATAGTTTGTCGTCGTTTATTTCCAGCGTTCAGCCGGAGTTATTTCCTCCAACGAGGCAAATACCTGCTCGTGGCTGTTGCCACAATACCATGGAACTCACTGTCACATACGTTCAAAAGAAAAAGGGTGTACCCGCGGAAGGAAGTGCCATAATAGACATCAGCTCTCAGAAAACTTATAGTTATTTTCGAAAAGGCTACTACACAAGGACATTATGTTGAAGGAAATTGTACACTGAACTACAAATCACATGTAACACTCACCAGCTGCAACATTGTGATGTATTTCTTCCACCATAAATACTTTCTGAACTTTGGACCAAGAGAAGCCAGGCCGTAATAGGTATACATGACAACGTGAACACCTGAGTTCAGCATGACTCCCACGAAAGCTGCAACAAATGGGAACTTAAGCAAGTTACGCACATCAAACCGAATAAATAACTTGCAGAACTTCCAAAATAGTTTTTACTGTGCAGCGCATGATTTCTTGGTATTTTTAAACCTAATGCTCACTGCTTTGAAAAACACTATCCACAATAAAAAAAAAACATTGTTAAAAATACATTGTCCTCCGGGAATCCATTTGGTTCCAATCCACCACAGCAATGGCATCGTAGAATGATGGTAAACATGCAAAAACGTGATTTGACGCTGGTTTTTCTTCAATATAAACAAGATGGTGTCCATCAGTTCAATAATTTTTGAAAAATAATACCACCATACTGCATTGGCCACCTGAAAAATTGCAAAGTTTGATAAGTAGTAAGTATTACAAACGAAAAATTGTGAAATTTCTTTCTGCACAGATATAAATTATACTGACGTTAATCTGTCAAGACTTATAAAAAAATGCCCTCATCGAATTTTTCATATATATGTTAAACCCTACATTTGAAACCAAAGCTCAACCACGGCTTCCCACGTACACGTGCTCGACAAGTCCTAATATTTCTACACGAAGCCAACTGCAACCTCGGCAGAAAAGGTGAAAATGCGCCTCGCTGCAACGTTCGCTCTAACAGTCTGTTTGATTTTACGTTTTTAAGTCTTTTGAAGACGATTTAGAACGAATGTGCCGTTTTTCTGACTGTTAAACGTTTGGGTGAGCTTGAATTTGGCCCTGAGCTCATAAGTCGAATGATTTCAATTCTCTTAATTATACTTTACACGGGCCAGCAGTTTAATATGTCTTTTTTTGTGAGGTGCATAATGCATTTTCGCCAAACATTTACGTGAGTTTAGGTTTCATTAGCTTCCAAATCAATACCGAATGTTTCGCCTGACCCTTGCAACCTTTATTGTGAAATATCATGGATGGGCAGCAAAAAAATTCTTATTTTATGTTAATATTCTACCGGCATCCTTCTAAGGCAGTGGTTCTTAACCTTTTCTTCATCGCGCCCCCCTTAAGTTATTTTCCTTTGGTTCACGCCCCCCTTACTTTAAATAAGTTGTAAAAACAAATGTATTTCTTGGTGAATTTGTTTAATTTTAAGGTTTTGTAACAAA
>JGI24021J15306_10007105_pt1 | contig 13586 bp, 10 predicted proteins | sample Ectturendosymbi1_FD_15306 | JGI IMG/M metagenome (IMG submission 15306) | reverse complement strand
AAAGTGTACAACTAAAATGTAGCTGTAGCTGCAAAATGTTTTGCGGTAGTAATGTGGGGTAGCTGTGATATGATACTGTGAAGTTTTCGTGTTTCAAACTTGCTTGATGTTGTGAAATTTGCAAGTGCAAATCTGTTTCCATAAAGTATTCATGAATAAAACTAACTACGTAACTGCAGCTGTAATATGTTGCATGGTGGTAATGTAGCTGTGATTTTATACTGTTTAGGTTTTAATATTTTCCGTATGTTTCATGCTATGAATTACATACGTTGCATCCTGCCAAATTTTATTGCTTCAATTTAATGCTGTGAAATGAAGTTTTCATGAACAGTACTGCATAATTCACTTATGCTAATGCAGTGAAGCACTGCCATTTTTTAAACAATATTCTTGTTGAGGTTACATATCATTTGTCATTGGAAATGTGCATTTGTACACATTCCTTGGTAGTTGATCATATAGGCTGCAGTATTTGCGTGCATCAGTCTCATATTGCTATTTTTTCTTAGCATGCTGTATTCAATGCACATTTAACTGTCTAAACTAGACTGGATTTTTGGTTTTCATAATGTGACTTTAGAAGCTGTAAACGTTTAAGTAAGTTGTAGTATTTTAAGTACAACATGTTGAAGTGAAGATTGCCAATGTGGAAGGTAAGCTATATGCTATGTATTAAATTGCGTCCTTTCCCTCCAATTAGTTGAGACTTGACCTATTTGCGGCAATGTAATACTTTAGATCGTAATCCGATATTTTACTCCTTTTACAGATTGACTGCCATTGTGGCCAACATAAATGGCAAATGCATACATCTATGTTAGATAAGAACAGATCTTAACTATTAGGATGATCGTGTTAGAAGAATAAGTTTATAATGTATGTAAAAACTTGAAAATAAAGATTCTGAACAACACCTTCCACGCGTGGTGNCATGAACAGCAATTTTTGGGAGGATTTTATCGTAATTAGCTAATATTTTTCAACACAATANATATTACCATTGTTCACATGTAGCTATGCAGAATATTGTTTGTTAGTTGAGGGCGTGCGGCTTTGAACCCCGGTAATTGGTAGGCCTAATTAGGCATGCAGAGACCTTGATTAGTTTACAATGGTACGTGTTAGTTTATATGTTATTTAGGAAAGCAAGATCAAATTTGGGCAAAAATTTTTTGCATCCACAAGAATATGCACTCCCGTACACTTATGCACCAAACCCTGTAGACATGATTATGGTTTGAAAAGATCTGTGCATAAGGCAACGGCCATATTTATGCAAAACAGTTTGTTTAGCCGCAGTTACAACTATATGAAGTGGAATACGTCTCAGCTAACTAGCTTGAATATCAACACATTGAGGAAAACCTTTCGCAAGACGTAAAGATTTGTATTTCCACTAGTGGATGACTTTCTCAGAATAATAAAACATGGAAGGTGGTTCTCTTTCTTCCATGGAGATGGGCTTTTCTGGAATTGAGTAACGCAAGGTTTTACAAAATTAAAATTCACAAAAAGAATTAGATAAAGTGACCAGTGCAGCAATTTTTGCGTCGCCTTTCACAGTTTTAAGAGTTTCATTTATGTTCGTAAATTTCGATTTTTTGTCTCATGGTGTTAGCCAACCAAGACCAACCTATACGTGTAGATATACGATTGTAACAAAATACTGGTTACCTGTGGGTGTCCAAGCATTTTCATGGTTCAGCTTACGTAACACAAACACAAATCGCACAGAATCATGAATCAGCACCACCTTAGAGATTTTAATGTTGGAGACACAATATCGTTCGATTTTATGTCCAGCTTCATCGCTTTGTTTGATGCAGCAACCTCAGACAGCCAGTTGTCCAAACTGTTGTCACTAGTGCTGGTGGGAGGATGAGCCATGATGGGCATTCCAGTGTCACGATCGAGCGAAACGTCCGCTTCGAGTACATTGTAATCGCCTGGAAGTTATGAAAAGCTGGTAAAATTTTCAATTCATCTCTTGAAAATGGCGAGAGAAATTATAAGGGGTTCTGCTAGGGGTTCCATCACCTTCAGAACCGGTGCAACATCATAGGTAACTTTTCATTGTTTAGCCGATCAAATCAAATCTTACAAATCAGTCATCCCGTTCAGCGTAATCGTATCCAGGGTACAATTCTCTTTGTACTCTTGCAAAATGTTGAACTCGACTGTTCCTTTATTAGAATTTGTTTTCGCGTGATTTTCACGACGTCGATCACGTGTCACGGGGTGGCTCTGTGAATCACGTGGCATTTACTAATCCTTGCTTCTATTGTGAAGTTTTTTTTTAGTAGTAACCGAGATGGGGAATTAATCGAAGCACAACTGTTACCCTGCTGAAAACGTAACGCAACAACAAAATATATAGTTTTTCTTTGAAAGATTCTGTTGGTTGTTTTTCCACCAAAAACCTACGAAAACACTTTCATTCAGGCAAGACATGCCTTATGCTACATTTGATCAGATGAGAACCTTTTAGGCACAATGCATTTTTCTCGATCCCTTAAAAGTTTTAGCGAATGCTCAACTTAATTACGCAGAAAGTGATTTTCGTTACGAAACAGCGAGGGCACAACTTATAACGTCAGTTTTGCAGGGCGTGCGTTATGGGAGTTTTTGAATTGGTCTTGGTGTCGTGGTTCAGTTATTTTGTCTGTGTTACCTTAACGGGTTTCTTTGAATTTGCGTTTTGTAACGGATTATTTCTTTTCATAGATGTATAAGATGTAAGCTTCATCATTACTGTATCAAAGCTAATATGAGATTGACCAGAAAAAAGCAATTCTGTGACACTATCTATGGCAACAACATTTGGAAGTTACAAAAGAGTTTAGCCATGTCAATTGCTTGAATATCGGAAACACTTGCTTTCAAGAAAACTTTAATAAGCGACCTGCATGTGTCAGAGTTGCAGAATTATTGGAAGTTACGCTGGAGACTGTTTGTGATTGAAAATGGTCAGCGCAATCATATTTTTTCAAATCATTTGCGTAGCAGCAGCCGACAGGTCTTTCTTCGTCAATGCACTAAATTGATGAAATGAGGTAACTTGAGAAAGTGTCAAAAAGCATGTGAGAGACTAACATAAAGTTAAAGAAAATAAAAAATCTCAGAAAATGTTCAGCATTTTCGAAAAGATGGGAAGCAAACGAAATCAGGAAGAAACAAAATGAAAATGCTGAACCAGCTGCAGCAGGTACCGGGCAGTCGCACATTTTATTGAACCCAAAGCTGATCAATTGCAAACTGCTCACCGTTCAAAGCTTCATTCATCTCTTCTTTACTGTTTGCTCTGTGGAAAAACTTTATGTTGATTCCATCGTTATTGGAATCCGGAAAGTAATCCAGAAGGTTGCTTTGAGTGATTCTGTAGATTGTTTCCAAGTCGGGAGTAGTGACAGTGCTCTCTGTACGGGAGAGAGGAAAAGTTACAGATGACATGGTCATCCGGACACATACGTAAATAATCACAAGGTGTAACTTGTCAAATTTCAGACTGTTTCAACGGAATGAATCCAGCGATTCTTTATTCGAGTTTCCAATATAATTAAAATTGAGAAGTTTATGACACAAGCGTACGTTCTGCAGGTTAACGAGATGATTTCTTTGGATTTTTTTTTCTTCAAACAAGTCTGTCAAGGCAAAATGTGCAGCTCAGGACGTGTAGGACAAGTGTAAACATATTCTTTTCATGTTTTCAAACTTTTTCTTTTCTTTTCATGTCAAATGTAAAGATTTTCTTTTCATATTCAGCTGTTCGTTTCGATTATGTTCAGACATTTATTTTCATTCAATGTACAACATTTTGCAAGCCTGTCAATTCGAAGAATTTTAGGAAAATCTAAAAATTAAATGAAACAGAATGGATAGTGCTTTTGACATATAAATATTACCGAGCACCTGGTGACAGGTTTATTTTCAGTTTAATGTTGTATTCGCATATAATCGCGTTTATTCGTGAAAAACTGTCGTAAATGCACCCACCAACCGGGTATATTCGACTTTAGTCTTTTTTTCGAAATTTGCAGAACAAACTCTTCAAACTAAGGGAAACGAAATTGTTTTCTTCTTCAAAAGCAGACATCCAGCCAGGCACGTAACGAAGTTAGATGGCGTCCGGAGCAAAAAGCAAGTTTGGCGCCCATATTCCAACCTAAAATCTTTTGAGAGTAGCCTAAATGTACTGTATTGAAGAAAGTACTTGCGACGTTGTTGGGACTTTTAGGGCTTCGGCGCCCTCATAGTGATTCGGCGCCCGGGGAATTGTGCCCTTCTTGCTCCCCTCGTTACGCCCTTGCGTTCAGCTCTTTCGTACTGATATAAGGATGCATGGAAAATACTTCTGCAGATTCAATGCCATCTGAGCTGGGTGGGAAACCTCGGTGACATACTGCAATGTTTTGTATATGTTCATATTTGCCATTTTAATTAGCAGCATTTGCCCGAACTTCATGTTGAATTTTCTACATCGCATTGTTTTCGTCAAATGTTGTCGTTTTCAGAAAAACAGCAAGCTTACGTGCCATGCAGAAATCTCTGCACTAACCACAAAGTTGTCGAGTTAAATACGAACAAGATCATGAGTGGTTGGCGCGCTGGCCCAGAGTTGTAAACGGGATTTATTTGGAAGCCCGAACCCGGCCCAGGCCCGACTATGCTTTTGAAGCCCGATTTAGGCCAGAAAGCCGAATTTACCGAGTGAGTCAAGACATGCGCAACTGCGGGATATTGGTGGCGTAGCAAGGAAAAGATGACTAAACAATTCACAATTAATTATATTTATTGAAGACTTAATCAACTCGATTGTTTCAACAGCAACTGNCGACGAAAGTGTCCGTCGCTGCGAAAAGATTTCGTCGGCCCGAAACATTTTGACAAATTTTAGCCCGAGCCCGTCCAGACCCGAAAAGCCCAGCCCGACTTACAACTCTGCGTTGGCCTGTCCAAGCAACAAAGCTCTATGAAAGCTGTTCAGTCTTACAACTGGCTCACCTGCGTTTGAGGTAACTGTTGCACTAGCTGTGCTGGTTTCTGTCGTTACCACTCTGACAGTGTAGAAATCAATGATACTGTACAGTACTCCGACCACAAAGGCAACTGATAAAAGTACTGCTGCACCACCCAGCATGTATTTTACTGTTTTATACCGTTTTAGATTGCTCTTCTCAGAAATGCTCGAGACGCTGCCACATTCCGACACCGACGTCATAACTTATTAATTTTTTTACTAACCAAGTAAATGTTTCCAGCAATCTATCGCAGTTGCAGTTTGCAACTGAAGGCTTATGTTTTCTCCACTAAATGCAGGTAAGTTCTCTGTTTGTACAGCTTCAAGAAACTTTTCTGCTTGAAGTAGGAACTAAGAACTATGTAACTTGAACTGTTCTTTACGCAACAGTCTTAGCTTACCCAAACGCCCTGGTTCGGAATGAATGCATCTGTTAATTGGTAACTAGGCAGTTTGCAAACAAATCGTTGCGTCAAATGATGCATGTATCGTTTGGAGAGAACCATCCTCAAAAGCAAACACATTGGTCGTACGCTTCTGCTTTTGAACGGCAATATTAAATCAACAATGCACAATTAATGCTACTTGTTCTCATTTGAAAGTATTAGCATGAATGGATTGTGTCTATACTTCACAAAATCTGCAAATAGCTTATGATTGTTGGTGGTTTAAATGTAATAAAGTTAAAAGTTAATCTCAAAATTAAAAATAAGACGTTAGCTTTCCTTATATAGTAGCTGTTTTAGTATGGTGACCTTCAAAGGTTTTAACAGTGGCGTGCAGAGGTCTGGTGATGCTCGGGGCGACTGCTTGATTGGAAGCCCCCCTACCAAATTCTGGTATTGAGCAGTGGCGTATGGTGGTCATTGTTACTGGATATACGTTGTTTGTGACGTCACAATATTACATCATATTCCCGTTTGCAAACACCGTTTTGGCGAAGTTTGTTGACACAACATGCGTATTCAGGGACGCCGGAGCAGCGGTAGAGCAGGGGGAGCAGTAAAAATGTTGGGGGCAATAGAAATTTATAACAAACAAATAAATCGTTACCAATTATGTTTGTTTCTGTTCATCAACAACGTTGACTTCAAAAATAATAACAGGAATTATAGAAAATCATTCTGCATTTCCTAGGTGCCCGAATAGCTGCAATAAATTTATTTCAAGTCGATCTTGATAAACTACGAAATTACCATTGATGCTGTTATGAAAAGCAGTTGTGTTGGAGCTGGGGGAGCAATGGGCGCAAGCGCACCCCCAAAAGGTGTGATTTGCTGAAAATCTGGGTAAAAATGCCATCAAAAGTTGCTTCACTCCAAAAAATGTCACCCAAGGTTTGCATAAAAACACATGAAGACCTTTTTTTGAGGTCACACCAAAAAAGGTCATGGGTATCTTTGTGGGAGAGAATTTTGTAGGCAAAAGTTGCACAAAAACCTTTTCGGGCATGTTTTGGAAAATTCGGGAAAAGATCCTTCGCCCCCCCAAAAAATTTGCCTGCTGCTACGCCAATGATCAAAAGGCACCTCCGATCATATTGCCCCACTTTTGAAAGGACAGCGGGGGAAATACCCCCGTCATGCCTCCATTCTCCGGCGTCCCTGTGCATATTATTCTACACGCACTCTCTTCACTCGTTGTTGTAGGCTACAATGTGTCACTGCAGTGAACATAAATCATCACCGGTATCCAAAGACAGAGCAGTTGATAACTGCAAAAATATCCAGCAACGCGTTAAAACAGAGGGGTAGTAGAACACACTGAGCGCTTCGTCAGCGCAGTTCACAACTGCAAAAATACAAGGCTGCGCGAATGTCTCGTCGAATAGCAGTCGATCAGAAGGTGTGCTACTGGGATGGCGAACACCCAGGGTTGACAGTTTGAAACTTGTAAACTACACACAAATTGAGAATGTGCATAAAGTTCGCAAGACATTTTCGTTTTTCAATATGTGGCTGTTATATGTACAATTACTAAGGAGAAAGAACAGATACAGGCTTGTGTGAGCCATTATGATCAATCAGCCTGAACTGCCAATGAATGACGAAGCTCGAAACGAAGGACATATTGCAAGCACAGGTGTGCGACTGTATTAGCACAAAAAACGAAACGGGAAACTAGTGATCCATCATAAAATCTGCCAACTCAAGCAAATTGAATTTGGACAGCTTTGAAATTTGGCTCAGAAAATCAATTAAACGTCCATAATTACCTTCACGTAATGGGACCCAAGCAAAGGAAATTACCCCTTTTTTTCACAAGCCCACGTAAAGAAAAACAATAAAAACCACCAAAGTTCCCACTCTTTACTTTTCCTTTGAAAAATTTAGTATGAAGTAAAAAGTAAAATAAGCAGCACACTGGTACATTTAACTGTAAATTGTTTTTTAATCAAACAAAACGAACAGCAACTAATTTTATAGACTTGAAAAAAAGAGAAGAAAAATTCGAAGTGTTTGAGTTAATTCTACTGGTTATCTTCTTCAGCTCTGTAAAATCGGTACATTTAAATCAATTTTTCTGCTTTCTCTGCATCCAAGCTGTTACCGATGTTGGACCACACCAAACCATATATTGAAAAAATACACCATATGGATGTTGAACTAGCAGGACATGTATATGAACTTGACGTGAAACTGCGGAGTTTGTATGGGAGTAGCTTTTCTCTGTTTTCTGTGCGTATTCTTGCCAAGCCTTACCACTTTGGAGTGAATTGACCAATAACACATTTTGAAAACAAAGATGGGGTATATTTCTTTACTCTGAAATTTGAATGCTATAATAGGTATAACAAGTTATTACTGTGTAATTCTGCAAATGATGGTATTGCATGATGCAATAAAAACAATTAAGAATGGAGTTTGTGTTTTGTTTAAAAGAACAAAGACTTGTTTCTTTTATAAAAACCTAAAATCCGGGATTAAAAAAAACACGAGGGTTGTTTTTTTTTAAACAGGGTTTCTCTCAACCTTGATTACCTTTCAATTCTTTTTTGTGATTTTCGCTTGATCGCACGATCTCTAAAAAGTCACGACGCTATCAGTTTGACTGGGTGTGCGCCGAAAATCCCTGGTAATGAAAAAGCTGAGAATCACTGGCATTGAATACGTAAAAATTAGTGTTGACAACAAAACAAGTTTTGATAAATTAAATCCATGCAGCATGTATTGGTACGCCTACAACAGGAAAAATCATCTAGCTACAGCATTTAAATTTTTGTAATTCCACTCTTTGGATGCCCCCCTGTCTTGGCTTCCCGGGGCCGGCGCCCCGTTCGCCCCCCCTCTGCACGCCACTGGGTTTTAAGCTGTTTTTTAGAATCTAGCGACGGCCTTAATTCGTACAACTAGTACGAATACCGCGCAGGTTATTTTTTATATGAGCAGCCATACCTAAAAGCTGCAAACTGTCTCTTCTTTCGGCCAGAGGTTTGATGCCACGTTGAAATATTCCAATTAAATTGTGACATAAATTCGTACTTCGACATATTTTTTATGCAAATTGTGAAAAAACAGAATTTCGCCGGTGAAGCTCCCTAGTCAGTGAAGATATACTTTGAGCATTATTCAAAATATTGTAATGCGTCTAAATATTATTATTTAGATTAAATATTGTAACAGCAAGCAAGCAGAAACCAGAAACAATGCTGGTGGGGGTAAATGTCATTTTCCAAATGTGTCAAATTAACTTAAAATTGGCAAATATGCGCTCACAACACAGGAATCATACTTTAAAAAAACTTGACTGCAAAGAATAAAGTCTGAGTGAAAATTTCGCAGTTTAAGCAACGTTCTGCACTACCCTGCCACGATGTCCATCAATTATGTTTTGCAATTTTTGTATGCAGACGAATTATGTTATGCAACATGGCCCAAGTTACTCGAGCACTCGCCACCAATACTGGTAGGCTGGGTTCGATTCCCCGTCGGGTCGTACCGAAGACTTGAAAAACGGTACTTGCGCCCTGTTCAACCTCGTGCTCGGCGTTGATGGGTGGTTGCAATGGAACACTTCACGCGCGGTGCTGCCATCAACTCGTCACCAGCGCAGCATTCACTGCGAAGATAGCCGCGTGACCCACAGCGCAAGCAAGTGGGAATGGGCGCCGCAGACCACTCGTGACACGCCGAAAGGAGTACAGAGTATAAACGCAACTGAACTTATGTGAGATTGACGGCGTTTTCCCAACTGCCTCAGGCATTTCACTGCAAACGCGACTGAGCAGCCTTCATTCACAGACACAAACAAACACATGCGCATTCGGACACAAACACATTTAGTGGACATTCGCAAACAGTCTGTACAACAAGTTTCGCTGATGGTGAACTTCTAAAGTTTCTCTGATGATCAGGTTCAGCCAATGTCCTTTTTACATAATTCAACTCCTTACACCCAAGAGCATTTTGAGAAGGAGATAAAAAGACGAGTGTTAACCACACTCAGAAGTTTTGCGTCTTTTTCGATTTTCTGCTGTTCCCTACAAGGTGTATTTTAATGAAACCAGCAATGTTCAGCACTCTTGGCTTCTCAGGCCACAAACGGCCCATTGGTCACGGTTTGTCCAACACTGCGCTGTGGACGACTGATCTAGACTGAACGATCGTATGTTTAAGTCGAGCGGGAAAACATTAAATATATTTCTCAATCATAACCTTTCACCATGTTAGGAAACTGACCTAACAAAAGCGAATCAGCGCAATTGACCTCGTCATTATTCAGGTTGCATGAGCCGTCACTCACAGAGAGTTACTGTAAGACAGTTGTTAACAGTTCGAACAGAGCTGGTATTTGTAAATATATTGCGAAATAAATGGAACAAGTTTGTCACATTTCGAATTAAAATGTTTCACGTGAGTCGGATTTGCCAAAACAATAAAACCACATTGTTCAGCAGGCCACAGCTCGTTGAAGGCAAAGGTGACCTTATGGTACAATCAAGAAATACGTCCATAAATCATTATCTTTAATCACCTTTAAACGTTTTGTCAAATTGAATGCTTTTCTTCAAACCCTTGGACATTTTTCATAACATATCGGTTGTTGCCATTACGAGCACGAGACATTTTATCCCCTACATCTGAAGGATTGTTATGACATTTTATCCCCTACATCTGAAGGATTGTTATGCTGTAAAAAATCGAAATAATATTTTCATTGATAACTTTGGACAAAACGGAAAACATTTTTCATCAATAGATAATTTGTAACCAACAAACGTCTATACGTTTATCTGTATTCATATGAAGTCAAAATCTAAATTTACTGGTTGTCAAGTGTCTGATTTAGCAATTGCATATGAAGAAAGTTTCACTATTATGCTGAGGACGAGTAACCGAATGATGCAACGAGAATTAATCATCGATGGACAAGTTTTTCTAGCCTGGTATTAGAAAGCAAGTCTCACGCATACTTCTATGAACACAGTGTGATTTCAGTTATTAAAAGCTAATTTTAACCACTGAAAGCAAATTCCAGCAGTGTCGTATATTCTTATCCGGTTAATTTGCAAAGAAAAAATTTTGTAGTGCATAAAGACTTAGGTGTGAGCTTATATCTTTGTTTTCTTGCAGATACAAACGCTCCACTTATCACAGTTGTCGCAATCGTGTAACTTGTTCAGTAAAAAAACAAAAAATGAAGAAAGCAGAAATTCATTAAATGCACTCAGCAGTGTTCTCAATCATGGTATTTTTCTGGTTCATGAATCTATTTCCAGGATACATAAATATCAGTTGACAACGGTCATCAAAAATGTAACCATGTTAAGTTTCGTGGAGTGTTGATGGAACTTAGAAACTGTTCCGAAGCACCGGGGCGTATACCTGTGTGCATCCTCACCATTTCATTTATATCAACTACAAGCGACAGTGGTGATTACGCTTGATTATCACAAGCATAACTTGCTAACCTGCTGAACGGCCACTTACGGCGCCTTTGGTGTTGTCTTCATTTCGTACAAGAGAGGAACCTAAAACTGTAGTGTTTCGCACCTTTCTCATTGCGAAAACAACTGCCAACGACAACACAATGCCTTTACTGAAAAGTTTAAGCCATCTAAGTTTCATTATAAGCCTATAGCCATCTTATCCTGTGGTTGAAAAAACACGCACAAGGTTTGAATCCTGAACATTAGCTCAATTTTTGTTCAGAGCTTTCTGCAAACGAAAACCAACCCACACACTCATCTTTTTAACATCGATTTAGAACCAGGCCCGTAGCCAGGTTTTAACTTTTAGGGAGCAAAAATACATTTTAGGGGGGCAATATTTTTGTTTTTATTAGATGTTTGAAACAAAGTTTTCTGAGCACAATAAAATTTAGGAGGCACAAAAATTGGGGGTGCACTGTCCCCGAATGCCCCCCGTGGCAACGGTCTTGTTTAGAACTGAAATTAAAAAGCTCCAGGTATGGTGCAAGCTTTCGAGGAATCCACCGACTGGGCTCTGCTTTCTTCACTTTGCGATGATTCAAACTTGCACATATTTGTTTTCAAGTGACTAGTCTCCCACAAAGGCGGCGACAAGTTAATCCATCAGCACATTTTTTCATAGGAAATCGATTTCACGTAATACAGTACTTCGCATCCCCAGTCCTGAAATGCGCAAGCAACGCTTACCGGTGAAACGTTGAAACGCTAAAGTAAGAGCAGAGAAAGCAAGCAACCTAAAGACTAAAATACTAAATCAAAACAAAGGCTGCTGCAAGCAAAAAACTGGAAACTATGTCGTTCCCAAATAATTGCTCTCAATGAAACTGGAAAACAGAACTAATTAAGCAGTGATTGTGATTCGGTAGATCGTAGACATTGCTCTCAATTTGGCATCGTCATATGTGTTACTACACATCGTCCGAAATCAGTGTCAATGTGCGCTGACACAATACAGTTTGCAAAGACGTATTAGTGATTCTGCAGACTCTTCGCTCTCTGGAGCAGCTATGTCCAACCGAAATTGCTTACTGAGCCAAAACTTTCGTCACTATCCTAGCCAGGGCCGCACATTGAATGACTTACTTTGATCTTAGCAAACTGAATTTTGTTTAAACTAATGTGTTGTAAGTGTTCGCATCCTAACTGCAATGGTAACCACTGACACTGTTTCAGTAAGTGTGATTTTGTGATTTCATGGGCAAGTTTAGTGCCAATGATGGATAGGCTGTCAGTATGTAGGCTACTTATACTACAACGAAAACCTAAACTGGGCCGCACAAAACCTTCGACTGGGCCGCCGGTTGGACATAGCTGCTCTATAGCGCTTAAATACACAATAGCAACCAAACAGATGTGCTGAAGTGAAGCCAGCAGTGGACGTTTCTACTCACATAACAATAACTGAGTAGTTTTAGCCAGTGAACACCTTTGGTTTTTATAGGAAAGCTCGTCGGCGGCCTGAGAGGGCCGGGTACCCTCATCTATGAATACCGTACAAAACGGCTGGAATTAAATCGCGTTAACAGCTTTCGCAGCTCATGGTAACAACTCAGCCAACCGTGTCGAAATTTGCTAGCCGCGTAACCGGCGGCAAATATTTTGATGGGTTGCAGTCTGCGGTATGCTTGAAAGAAGACATACCTTGACATATCATTTTTATTTGCGTGTTTGGTTCGAACACGGGGTCAGTATCATAGGCTCCAGTTAAAAGAACACAAAGCTACAATAAAAGAAATTGAGCATTTATGTTTTTCTTGGCTTTCTTTTATTTTGCCTCATGAGACAAAAACAGTTCTGAAGGTATTTTGTCAGTAGCTGCACACATTTGTTTGAAGTGATCACATGACAAGTTTGGAATGCATGATCTACATAGCTGACCGTAACGTCTGATCTAAATGTGGGCAAACTTTTAGTGGCTGTTTGTCTATGTTGTGTGAAGAATAGGCTAAGCCATAATTTTAAAGCTCAACATGTTGTGCCTATCTGTATTGTGCTAGTCACGAGACCATTTCAACCATTTGTGTTCTATCAAAGGCAAAATAGCCAAGACATATATTTTGCTTCATGAGGCAAAATAGACAGTATCTTTTTAGCATGAATTACTTGAAAGTTTTCGGAGTGTTGACAGGAGTCGGAGTTGATGTTTAAAATTTTTCGGAGTCGGAGCAGGAGTCTTAAAGCGTGGAGCAGGAGCGGAGGAGCGGAGAAACTGTGGAGCAGGAGCGGAGTCGGAGTCTGAAAAGTGTGACTCCGCTCATCTCTGCTACTAATACTGTATGACTCACCCTTGTCTGCAGCATCAGCTGCAGCCTTAAATGAACATCGTAGATTTTTGTTTTTGTATAGTTTTAAAAGTATGGCGGTGATATACGTTTAATATGCCTTGAAGCTCAAACGTTGGCTCGGAAGCAATCCAATTTCAAAGTAATTTTTTTACGCAATAAAACCATAAACAGTGTTTGGTAGCAAGAGCATTCATCCTTGATATTCATTTGTGATGACTGAGCTTGTCCGGTGTGACGGTTCAATCACGAATATGTGGAGCCTTAACGTTTTCATCAATGATTTCACATACCTTGCCGGAGAGTAAAACAACAGTTTTTTCAAGTATAGGCCTAATCGGAGCCCGACCTG